>Ga0228711_1002088_pt1 | contig 30377 bp, 21 predicted proteins | sample MedpolnodulmetaG_2_FD_177996 | JGI IMG/M metagenome (GOLD analysis project Ga0228711, IMG submission 177996) | Root nodule microbial communities from Medicago polymorpha collected in Santa Monica, California, United States - brown nodules | ecosystem: Host-associated > Plants > Roots > Nodule... | reverse complement strand
CAAGATAGGTTGATAAAATTTAGGCAAAATAACCCCCACGATTCTTTAAATTAGATGTTTATAACATATTAATTTTTTTTTTTTATTATCAGTTGGTCATTTACGTTTTTTATTTACAAATTGGTCCTTCAAATTATAGCATATTTACACTATCACATATTTTTTGAATTAACTTCGTTAAAAAGTGTTTATGAACCATTTAAAATTGTGGTGGTAGGTCCGAAAGTGGTTATGACATAAACCATGATTACTTATGCACATTTTCTTCTTCTTGTTTTTGAATTCAAATGTCTAGCAAAAATACAAAATTACCCCTTCTTAATTATTTGACACGTCATCAACATTATATCTTTTTTTGCTTCAACCTCCCTCTATTTTTTCTCTCTTAAAAACAAATTAAAACAAACTCACTCGATAAAACACACTAACTTAATCTTTTTTTTAAAGATAAAACAAACTTAATCTAAATCTCAAGCAATTTTTTTCCTAAAATTCAACTTTTAAATATCTAGAGTTGAAAACAATTTACCATCTATCATCTTTCACTAATTAAGAAAGTCAACGACTAGTCAAAATACAATTTTGCCCCATCGTAATATTTTGACATCTCAACATAAATTTATCTTTTTGTGTCTTTTGTAACAAAAGATCCTATTTAGCTAAGAGAGAAAATAACTTTCAAAAGATTGATTTGATTTTGTAACAAAAAATTCTTGTTATATTGATGTATCTAAACAAACTAAATAATTTGATTACGATAAACAAACATAAAATATGTATTCACTCAATACTACCGGAATGAGATAGTTACTATAAGGAAGTACACAAATAAAGATTGGGTTTTTCAAATTTGTCACTCTCTGAAAGAGGCAATATGTGTGCTAACTTTTTAGCTATGATTAGAACAAAGTCTACTAGTGATCTCATGACTATTCTTGATCCACCAATTGAGCTTTGCTTGCTTCTTGATCCACGAACACAATAATCGGTTTGTGTTAAACTTCCGTTTTTAGTTTTTTTTGAAGAAGTTAAATCGGCCCATTCAAATTGAAGTAGTTAAACTTCCGGCTTTTATAAGTTATTTGACTCGACATAATCTTATTTGAAACACTATATAACACTAGCGTTATGACGAGGCACTCTGTGCCCGTTTGTCCACTCCTTTTTATTGTCCTTACACGTGTAAACTATAACCAATTTTTTTATGAAATTTTGATTAAAATTATTTTAACTTTGATTAAAATTATAGCTATAGATAATAGATATTTTGCCCTTTCATATTGTAACAAACTATTATTATCTGTCATTGTGAGCTTAACTCAGTTGGTAAGGACAATGCATAATATATGCAAGGTCTGGGGTTCGAACCCTATCCACCACAAAAAAGCTATAATTATCTTTTTCAATGATACCAAAGATATAACAAATATAACATCTTTCAAAAAATTATAACAAATTCTTATCAAGCAACAAAATGTAATGAAAATTACACCAACAAAATTCATATTGTACAAATTCTTATCTTTTTGAATGACATCAACAAAATGACATTCTTATAATCAAATTTGCTTAAGGGTATAATTGGAATGAGAAAAAACCAACCCAAAATAACATATTTTCTTTATATATACTATAGATTAAATATAATATCTCTTCCGACCAATATTCAAACTTTGATTCAACATGTATTATAAAAACTTTGATTTGATTAGAAAACCCAATCCTTGTTCGGAAGTTGGTATATGTTGAATTTCATTATGCGAAAACAAAGAGAAACATGGTTTTCCTTTTTCAGAACAATAATTTTGTTTCATAGTATAGTACAAAACGACTATAGAGAAATTTATTACTCACATATACTAATATACAGTTACACATTTGCATAGTTATTATTCACATGAAACTCAATCGTTTTACATAACATTTGGCGATGACGGCCTACGTCTACATGTAAAAAAATGTAAAAAATGTGTATAAATTTTTGAATAAACCACTAATTTAATATTCCTAAACAATCCATGGAAGTTCAACTTGTGGTGTTTTCATTCGTGATCAATATAATAAATTTATGTCTAGCTTTATACTTATAGAATTACTTCTATAAATACCCTTTCAACTGAATTGTGGGGGGTTCTTTCTAGCCTCCAACTTATTCAATCCCAGCACTTACAACACATGCTAATTGAATCTAATTCCAAAGTAGCCGTGGATATGATTCAACAGGGTTATATCAATATTTCTTATTTGCAATATGTACTTGCATACATCTTTCATATTCTCCCGACTCCAAATATGCACCTTGAGTTACATCATGTTAACCACAATGCAAACAAATGTGTAGACCTTCTTGCTCACTAATTAAACCCAGATCAATCTCTGTCAATAGTTATAATGGAATTTTCCTTATGTAATGATTCCCCTTGTGTGAATCCCATCGGTTTGGATAGTCAATGCAATTTCATAATTAACAAAAAAAATATCCTAAACGATTACTCTCCCTTCAATTTTGTTCTTAAACCTTGTAAATATAACAAGTAGTTCGTAAACTATATGAAATATTTCATATAGTAAAGATGAAATTCATCAATTAATTCAAAAACAAAAAATAAATCAGTCAATTAAGTTCCCAACATATTACTAGCAGAAATTAAATTAAACCATTTTATATACTTTAAAGATTACTTAATTTATTTACATAATTTAAAGATTAAATTGGAGAAAAAAGTATACTTTATTCTAAAAAATTTGATATCATTAATTTGTATGATTTTGATATCTTATCATTGTAGTTAACGGAAACCCTAGAAAGAACAAAACAGAATGAGACCAAGTAACCAACCATGAACCATGAAACTCTTTAATCTCTTCCTTGCACGCTAAAACGCCATGCATGACGCCATTCTTCCTTCACTTTTCTTTTTACTCTCAAAAATGGACAAAGTGACATTACAGAAGAATATATGCATGAAGGAAAGAGTTAAAGTTCTCTCTCCGTGGAGGTTGAAATGCAAATGGAGAGAGAGAGAGAGAGAGAGAGAGAGAATATTGCGGAAAAAAGAGAAGTAAGATGGTGACAAGACAAAACAAAAAGAAAGGGACGACCATGATTTGCATATTTCTACATTCTTCTGCAGCTTTTTTCTCTGATGCTACAGTACAAGTATACGTAGTATATACACTGAAAACTGTGACCATAGAATTCAGCTTGCTTCTCGCAACACCACTATCAGGTCGAATATAATTCATCTATACAAACAATATTCAAATATAAAACTAGAATGCAAGAAATCTCATCCTCCATCATATACACGTAAACAACCATGAAGCCTAAGCATATGCACATGCGATGATGGATTTCACTTGTGTGACATAATGTTATATGATATTGATTAATTCAATTGTGACAGTATAATTTTTTTTAAACATAAAAAGATGTGAAGGAGAGAAAGAAAGAAAATAGCTGAATTGACTTATGTATCACAATTGTATTGACCAATGTCATGTAACATTCTCACCGTAATGGTACAGAAGTGGAGTTCACGTGTGATACCATGCATATACATGAATACACATAAATTTTGAAATTCAAGTCAAGATAGGTTGATAAAATTTAGGCAAAACAACCCACGCGGTTTTTAAGTTAGATGTTTATAACAAATTAGTATTTTAAGTTTTTTTTATCATCAATCGGCCCTTTAAACTTTTTTATTTACAATTTGGTCATTCAAATCTTAGTTTATTTACACTATCACACATTTTCAGCTAAATTCGTCAAAAATTGCTTATAAACCATTCAAAATTGTGGAGGTAGGTTCAAAAGGGCTTATGACATAAAACATGATTACTTATACATATTTTATTCTTTTTGCTTTTGAATTCAAATCTAATTTTACTATAAATATTCACCAAGAAAATTAAATCAAGTAATCAATTAATTTTATTTCTCAAATCAAGCCTAAATAACACATCTATGAACCCTAATTTTGATAGCGGTTAATTTGGCATACCAACTTAACATTACGTAACATTAACACTTTTTAACTGAGTTTGATGAAAATAGGATAATGGTGCAAAAAATTTTATGACTTAAAGGATTAATTTGTAACTAAAATAACTTAAAAAGATTAACTTCTTATAATCATTTATTTAAAGTACCGTAAGTGATATATGACCAAAAATTTAACAAAAAACCAACATATATATGTATAAGAAACATTAATACCACAAGTGATATTTGACCTAAAATTTAACAAAAAACAAACACAGATGTATAAGAAACATTAATAATTCATTACTAATCTTAATTTATGAAATATATTTGCAGTTAAAACATTTTACTAAATAAAACTATTTTGACGTCGTTGTGGACTATAGAGTTTCTCTTTGTTTACGGAGTAGAATGTTTTATCTTTCGATATATATAAACTAAATACTTTAAAAAGTATTGTTAATTTTTAAACAAACGTGTTAATATTTTTTTTAAAAAGAGTTTTATATATCTCAAACATATTCAGCGATATATTAATTTTTTGGGTTAATTAAGTTTTTAATCCCTATAAAATGAAATCACACTTTTTAGTCCTATAAAATTTTCCATCAGCATTTTTAATCTCTATAAATTTTCCATCAGCACTTTTAGTCCCTGTCAAAAATTTCCATCAACAGTTTTAGTCCCTAAAATGCTTAAGGAAAATGTCACAGGGACTAAAAAGTGTGATTTTATTTTGTAGGGACTAAAAACAAAACTGTGAATATTTATAGGGACTAAACACTTAATTAACCCTAATTTTTTTTTATAAAATAATAACTTTTTTTTTTGATATTTCTAGGATATGATCCAAAGGCACATGTATATTTAATATCTTTATATTTAATTGAGATACTCGTTTGGATCCAAATATAAAGATATGAACATACTTTTGCAATTTGAGTTTAGTCTACGACAACTGTTTGTACACACAACGAATTTTGTTGGTTGAAAGAAACAAACAGACGCCAACAATTTGTAGTAGAGTGAGGTGAATAAAGGAAAAACCGATGATAGGAGCTTTTCTTGCAAAGCGGGACACACGGAGGATGGAAATGAAATATGCAAACCTTGTTTACTTGAGAGGGAGCAAAAACACTATTGGAACAAAAAGAGTTAAAAGTCTCATCGGATAATAGATGGTCTAACAATGTGTTTATAAGTGGAGGCAAACCCCACTTCACAAGTTGGTTTTGTGGGGTTGTGTTAAACCTAACCACGATTTCTAAAACAAAGGTTAAGACGCTAAGACAAAAGTTAACTTATTTTATGGTGTAAGCCCTCCACCCGGGTTCTCCAAAACATCGTTTTGTATGGTGTAAGCCCTCCAATTCTCAGGGAAAGGGCGCTAGTAATTTAGTGTTATCCGGGTTCTTCAAAACATCGTTTTGTATGGTGTAAGCTCTCCAATTCTTAGAGAAAGGGCGCTAGGAATTTAGTGTTCGGTCAGAAGGTATGTAAAGTCTCACCAAAAATCGTTTTGACCGACCACCATAAATAAAACCCGGGTTCTCCAAAACATCGTTTTGTATGGTGTAAGCTCTCCAATTCTTAGGGAAAGGGCGCTGGTAATTTAGTCTTCGGTCAGAAGGTATGTAAAGTCCGACCAAAAATCGTTTTAACTGACCACCAAAAATAAAATTCGGGTTCTCCAAAACATTGTTTTGACTTAAATGATGTAAGATATCTTGAAGAAAAGGGAAAACTAAACCTCAAACACTTAATAATATGTTACTGTATTTGGAGTGACAAAGTCAAATGCTCGTTCCACTAGTATTCAGCTTACATCTAAATGGAAGGTATTCCCCTAACAGGTGACTATTCAGTTCTTGCGTGTAATCAAATTCCTCATCCACGCCCATCCCTTGCATCATGACCACCACCATGTGTAAATCTATGACATTTGCATGGTGGTGCCCCTAAACTATATTTTTTAAGGATGCCCCAAAAACCTTAAATATTTATTCTTGGCTAGTCTCCACTTTCTAACACTGTTAGCATAAATTTTTAATTCCTTCTTTTATATGGCGACATAGATGTGTGTGAGAGAGAGGAAGAGAGAGGGAGAGAGACTAACGGCGAAAAATGAAACTGAGTTACTAATTTTAGTCTTTGATACGATGGAGGAGGCGAGTGTTTTTGAAAACGGGAGAGAAACATTAGGATTTGTGAGTGTTACTAATGAACATGTGAAGTGAAAAGCGTATGTGAAAACGACTAACCATTTAATTTGAGTTACTAATTTAATACGCAATGAACATGTGGTTTGATTCGGCAGCAAAACAAATACCCCAAACCAAGCCTCATAATTGAATGAAAAATATGTCTGGATATATTCAAACCTAATACGGTTTTTTTTTTTGCAGTTTTCAGTTTGAATTAGTTTAGTTTTCAATTTTCTATTAGGTTGATCTGATTTTGAACATCCCAAGTAAAGTGTAACTTAATTGAGCCGATAGTAGATAATTCAATAGATGTTAAATAGACTATAAATTTTATTACATATGTATGTATATTAAAGCAAATTCAACTACCTTATAACTCCCTGAAGAAAACCACCTTAGAACATTTCTTGGAGAAAAAAAGAACTACCTTATAACATATGATAACTAAATGACAGAATAAACAAATAAAATTTAAGGCGGCATGTCTATACCTAAGTTGCCCCTTCCTACTCATATATGATATATGCAATAAAGAATTAATTAAAGATGTAATGAGAACAAATACTACGTTACACTCTAAAGGGATCTTAATATTGTAATAATTCAAGGGCCCAGATATAATAGAAAGTTTACACCCCACAACGATGTTGAAACATAAGACTATTAATTAGTAATAGATTTTCACAAAGTCAGGAAAAAGGCCATACATTTAGAGCACACCGACATTACCTAACAACGATATTTGTTGGATTGATAGTAAAGCAAACTACCGAATCATTAGCAAAAGAACAATGATTTTAGTGACACAGAGGAATCACATTCCTTTGGTGTGTGATGACAATACCATAATAAACTTGTTTAAATGGCTGAGGCATCTGTTGTGGTACGATTAAAACACTATGACACTGTTCCACAAAAGATGGGATATTTAAGTAGGCATTGTTGGTAAACACAATCATATTCCCTAACCATCCTTAATTACTCTATCTAGTATCTACTCTTAATTAGCTTGGAAAAAGCATTAAAAAAAGCAAAAAAGACAGCAGGGAAAGGACCAGGTACATATTAGGGTTTTGCTAAGGATTCCAAATTACAATATTTATTTAAAAAATGTCTAGACACTTCAATTTTCAATAGTTGGTGATTTTGCAATCTATAAGTAGATGGGTTCTATATGATGGACTATTTTGAAAATAAAAATTCAATGTTTCGCATCTTTACGATTGAAATCATGATCTGAGAGATCGATTGAAATGACGATTTGAACGATGCTAGTACAACAAACAAAAAGTGAATATAACTTGATTTTATTTTATTTTCTTTAATTAAAAAAATAAAGAAACACAAAAACTATACATCACCAATAGGAGCATTAAGGCCCCTATTATCGGTGTCAAACAACAAAACAAGACTTGGATACATCTCTTCAAGGACATGAAGAGAATAGTTCCCACTATGACCTTTAAGAGCTAAAGCATTAGCACACCTATGGACTTCTCTTTATATATGTTTCACGGAGGCATTCCTCCTTAGCAATTGGAGAAGATGAATCAAAATGAGTTGAATTTAGACATACATATGTCCATTTGCTTTTATTTTTGTCAAATTGGTATCAATTAAATAGTTGTCTTTGCCATGCGCGAATAAAAAAAGAACCATGAATTTTTACTTCTGAAAGATGACATCTATCATCGTTAAATTTTTCAATGATTTTTAAGCATGGAATAATAGTGGACTACCTATCAATGTGATCCACGATAAAATTTGTCTATATAAGTATGAAACTATATCCTTCAACAAAAAAAATAAGTATGAAACTATATATGAGATAAAGTTTTCATTATTATTATTATTATTTGAACGGAACTATGATTTAAAGATAAACATTTTTTTTTGAAAGAATGATTTAAAGATAAACATGTGAGGATAAATAAAAAGGCAATGGCTCAAATATTGGACACTGTTGGATGGTAAAATAATTTTCCAACACCTGATGTCCTTGAGGCTAATCATTTATAAGACACATTAGTTATATATCAACTTAAAAACCTATTCCAAAACAACCAACATCATTATAAGGTAACTAAGATTATAAAAGGGCAATGGATCAAATATTGGACACTATGTTAGATGGATGGTAAAATAACTTTTCAAACAACTAATTTCCTGGAGGCTAATTATTTACAAGACACATTTAGTTATACACGAACTAAAAGCCTATTCCAAAGCAACATCGTTAAAAGTTTATCCATATATAGACCCATCACCCATCATAAATAAAATGTATGAATTGATTTACATTTTCTTGTTCAAGAATTGACTTTTAATATAGCTGATTAATCAATAGGAACTATGGGATAAAGGTCAATTTTCTTTAAATTAAATCATGGTTATGTAGCAGTTAAGCATTAGCTTTAAATGGTACTGCACTAATGCTAACACCATTGCATGCTTCCCTAAAATAATTGTTTTGCTTTGGTTTCACTTTTTTACTTGCAGCTTTAATTTAACATAAAGATGGAACTATAAAGTGATGAAAATCTTAAGAAATGACATTCCCGCATGCAAATGAAGGATGTAGTGGGTCGTCTAATCATACTTTATGCACAGTTAACTGGATTCCTTGATTAAGACATTACACATTCAATAATCATAGCAATCTAAAAATGATTAGTGCAAAGCATTTTACTTATATGCTAAAAAGCAAAAATGGGATGTACAATGCCCCCCACTTTGTGGATTTAGCATCAGAGAGGAAAACTTCAGGGAATTCTCTAAATTATGAATTGCTATTTGGTTTGTATATTGGCCGTTGTCAGGCTTTAAACACCGGCCTAGTTTATTCATAGACTAGTGGCAAATGATTTCTTGCCACAAGGCACTATTTAAAAATTTCCTTATTCATGTAATTCAAAAGGGTTTAGAGAAGAAACTTTCGACCAAGCGGGTAGGAACTAGGGAAAAATGGGATCAATAGAAGTTTGTAATGATTAATAACTGACCCACTTAGAAAAATTATGAGTTCTTTTTATAGTGAAATGTCTCCCTCTTAAACGTCCTTTTTTTTTCTTAATTGTTAAACCATTTCCAACGATGAGGTCTTCACCATTTAAGATTCGGTATCTAATAGGTATATTTATTGAGGAATTTTTTTTGGGGTCTTTTAATACTCAGGATCTCACTTAAGACCCTCATTCTTAAGTGGACCCCACATCACTTTTTATTAAAATAATTATTGTTGAGTTGTTATTGTTGAAATGTAAATATAAAGAGTTAATTGGTATGACCCATTTGGATCTTTTGTTAGAGGGTCTCTATTGGAGTGGTTAAATACTTTTTCTGAATACTTATTAGGCTAAATTGCATTTTTGGTTCCTTAACTATTTAGGTAGTATCGCTTTGGTCCCTTAATTAAAATTCGATTTATTTTGGTCTCTTAACTTCTCTCCGTTACACATTTTGGTCCTTTCCATTAGTTTTAATTCAAAAACGTTAGGTTTTCTTCATTTTCTTCTGGAATTTTTCTTGGATTCTTGTTGTTGAAGGTTAATGGAGATGATATGAAGATGAAAAAGATGAGAAGAAGATGAAGAAAACTTAACGTTTTTTAATTAAAACTAACGGAAAGGACCAAAATGTGTAACAGAGAGAAGTTAAGGGACCAAAATAAATCGAGTTTTAATTAAGGGACCAAAGTGATACTACCTAAATAGTTAAGGGACCAAAAATGCAATTTAATCTACTTATTAAGTACTATTATTAAAAAATAATAAAAAAGTGATGTGCACATGTGAAACCTGTTTAAGACCTCAAAATTGAGGGTCTCCACAGTGGATGTTCTTAAGAGTTTCAATTTAATAAAATAAGATTTGAAAATATGTTTATAAATGACGGATAATAATATAAGTGGATTTCAACATTGTTAAACTTTTTACTGTACAAGTCGATTTTGTAAAGTTATATTAACTCAATCCGAATTCTAATATTAATAGGTAAACAATCCATGGTGCATGTGTATATCTAAATTATAAGAGTTTTTTTTTTCTTGGATTAAGGAGACGATTGAAAGATCTTATTTTAAATTTCATTAGTAGTGTTTCTTTTTGAAGCAAATTTAATGACACAAATATTTGTGTAATTATTTAGAAGAGATTATAAAGATAGTTTATCATAAGTTTGACATGAGTTGTTTTTGGAGTGAATAGGTTTTTTGTCCTTAAATTGTATGTCGGTCAATTTCATTCTTCATTATTTCAAAATAGCCGATACATCTTTTAATTGTATAAATTTCTTACCTATAAATGTTAACCCGCCTCATTATACTTAACCTAATTTTAACCTAATTTTTCTCTCCACACTTTTGAATTTAATGTTTATCTAAAGTAAAATAAAATTATGTTCCTAATGATATGCTATTTTTTTTGGAAAGGAATAACCGTTAATCCGTTTCGCTATACTTAACATAATCTCTTACTTGTAAATGTTAACCCGTGTCGCTATACTTAACTTAATTTTAACCTAATTTATCCATCCTCACTTTCTCTTACCAACGTCTATGCTTCTTAATATTATGAAATATTATATGACAATCATGACATTCATCTAAACTATTTTGTTACCTATTACCGTCAAATATTACCTTCGATATGACCCGTGCGTAGCACGGGTCGATGGTCTAGTATCAATCAATTTAGTTCCTCCGTTAAGTCTCACCATAAACAATATTGGCATGTCGTGGAGTTTCAAGGTAGCTTCCACATGTACATGGACAAATTTGATTGAATTTTTTTTTTTTGAATTTTTTGAACTTTTTTTTAAACGAAAGTAATTACAAATCGTTACACTGTCAAATCGATCCGTGAATTACTCATTGAAAATCATGTTGGTCTATAAATTATGTCACTCATTATCAAATCATTCTATGCATTATTTATTTTATATATCAAATTGATCCTAGATACCGCCAAATAAATGCAAAAATCTGAAAGAATGTGTTTATTAAACCAATGGTAGATACACCCTTTTGGAACTCTACGTCAATGCTTAACGTGTCACGTCAACATAGTTAACGACGATCTTTCGGGAAAAAAACATTGTTAATGACGAGACTTGACGGAAGAATCGAATTAAGTAAAACTAATTTAAATTTATTTTAAAATAATTAAATATAAGAAATTGATTTGACATTAATCGATTGGATGTTGGGGGTTCCATGTGCAACAAATTATATCCAAATTCCAAACGCACCTATGTTTATCGAGGAGTGATATTTGTACAACTAATTTTGTACAACTCTTTGAGACAACTATTTTTCTTATTTTTTTATTGGACAAAAACAATGGAGAGAGAAAGAAGAAAAGAGAGAATAAAAACACATAAATATGAGAGAGAGAGTTGTTTCAAAAGTTGTTAAAAAATAGATGTACAAATATCATTTCTTATATTTATCAAATTCTTATGATAATATGTTAAATTCTTGAAAATGGAAAAAAAAAAGGTTTAAATATGAGAGTTATTCTGTTCTCTATTCTGCACAAGAAGGGGTACTGCCATTGGAAGATTGGGGATTTGTTTCTAGAAAAATAATGAAGTCCCACTTATTTATTTTTCTGCATCTTCTTGTTGACTTAATAAGCAAAAGTAGCCTTTGTGTAATCATTGAGAGTTTGAAAGAAAACTCATAATAGTAAAAGATATGATTAGGGATATGACTTTCAAAACATGGATTTTGGAATGAATAATAGCACTTGCATCACAAAATAACGTGATAATAAAATGATAGCTGCATAGTAAACACCGAAATTAAAAATATGATATTTCTCTTAAAAAAATAAATACTATATTTGTTCAATAAACTTAAATGAATGTTTGAAACTATGACATTGGTAGCAATAGTCTAGATTTGTGATTACAGTGAAGTTACGTATTACACAATGATAAGAGGTTTATCTTCTCTATGAGTTGTTTGATGGACCACCTTTATAAATGGTCAATCGTGGATTAGTATTTAAATTTATCAAAACTTTCAAACATGGGCTATAATAGTAGTTGGAAATAAAAGTTCATGGCATATCTCATATTTACGGCTAAGAGGTGATGTTGATTCATACGAGTTATATATTTATTTTTCGTTGTTTTAATCAAACTTATATCAATTACGTCATTATTTCAATTGTAAAAATGAGGAGGATCGTTAACATATATTATCAAAAGATGATATCCATCACCATTAGAATTATAAACATTTTTAAGTAGTTCAGAGTGGACCATTTAAAAAGGCGAAGGATATTAGAATTTCTCTAACTTCTATGCCAAAAACCTATGTTTTTTTTACTCCTTTTTCCACCCTATTGATCTCTCACCTGTACTATGCAGTTCAAGTTATATAATTTGAACAACATAAACACTCCATAAATATCTCATAGGGTGGGAAAAGTAATGTTTTTTTTTTGTCAAAGAAAGCTATATGGCTCTACAAGAGAAAAGGCTGACAACAAATGGGCCACTATTTGTCCAAAAACAAAAGAGATTTATTTTTTCCACCCTATGGCCTTCTCGCGCGCCCTGCACAAATTACCAACACGCCCTTCAGATTATATAATCCGGAAAATCTATGTGCATTTCAGATAATGTTTTCTGGACACTTGCGAGGTATAAAAGTAACTTCACCCCCCATTTTTACAATTTTATAGTTTCACTTTCACCATTCTCTCTCTACATTATCCCAAATTCCGAACACCACAAATCTTGTCCAAATTAAGAGTTTTGTTGCTCAAAAGCACCGCATTTCAACCCTTGTCAAACAACATGGAAGGTAAGTTCGATTTCTATACACATGCATGGTAAATTTGGTCGATTTTTTTTTGGAATTCTGGTCGGGTGTAATCCGGATTTCGTTTTCCGGACTAGATTGTTGCTGTCCGGAATTTGAAATTCGGACAAACCTATAATGTTTTTTTGCTTCGGTTTTGTGATGTTTGATTATGCTGTTTGATTGTGATGTTTGATTATCCTAATTTGCATGTTACAAAAGCATCACTTTCCACTCGGCTCGTAAGGGAGGCAGGGCATGCTTCTCGTAGGAGAGAGCGTCCCCAACGGTTGCAGGAGGAAGGTGTTGTTCCGAGGCGTCGGGGTGGCGTCAAAGGACGCAGGGGTGATGTCCAACCTGATGTCGAGCATCAGCCAGAGCAGCAAGAGTAGCCTGATGTGGACTTGTAGGATATGGAGGAGCAGGAGCTTGAGGAAGAGCTTCATGCTATGGACGAGGAAATGGAAGATGTTGAGTCACCGCGAAGACGATAGAAGAAGAAGAAGGTGGTGGGCCCTGAGCCACTAGATGACTATCCCGGTGGCCCACACGAGACTGGCATGCTGTGGAAGTACCATGTGCACGTGGCCAGGAAGGCGGCTGATGGCGAGGTATTTATTAATGTTAAACTCACTTTAAACTCACTTTATTAATGGTAGTCTTTGTGAAAATGATGTTGATATTTGTGAAACTGTCTGTTTATGTACTATTAAATATGTTTGTGAAGCCATGAGTATAAACTCACTTTAAACTCACTTTGCAGTGGCGGGGAAAATTAAAATGCATCAGCAACGGAAAGAAGATATAAGTGATGCACGATGAAGAAACCAAACCTATCATGGTTGTATGGTGGTGGGAAGACAAATTGCAGGGCATCGACCTTGGTTGGCTTCAGGATACCAGCTACAACCTGATTAACCATGGTCTGATTTGTGCCTTTTTGGAGAGGTGGCACGAGGAGACTTCCAGCTCCCACCTTCCGTTTGGGGAGATGACAATCACACTTGATGATGTGGCATGTTTTCTGCATCTCCTCATTGACGGCATACTCCTATCCCACGGGTCCATATCACGGGACGAGGCGGTGGAATTGATGGAGACGTACTTGGGGTCTAGTACGGGTGATGCTCTTATTCAGGTCGAAAAGACCAAAGGTGCACATTACCGATTTTGCTACTTTGAGAGGATATTCAAGGAGCGTTTGAAGGAGCAAAGGGATTTGGAAACCGAGTATGGCGTGACTCAGGAGGTACAGAGGTTGCGGGACCATGTTGTCCGCATATATTTGCTATACTTGGTGGGGATCACGATCTTCACTGACAAGAGTTAGTGGGCTGTGGATGTTGTGTACTTGAGGTACTTTAGAGACCTTGATCTTGTTGCTGGTTATGATGTGGAGAGCAGTTGGGAGAGTGTGCAGTTCATGATGTGGAGGCAGTAGATGGATACATCGATTGGTTTTATCGCCATTCCCATCCATGCATGGTTCTTCTTGACATGCCAGTACCGGTGCCGAGGCCACCGGAGCGCGAGGTCCTTGATGCGCGGTCTGCTTAGGAGGATGAAGACCTTGGGTACTTACAGCTTAGCGGAAGGATGAGCCGCATCAGAGACCACATCTATGCTTTAATGAGAAGTGGTCTGGTGCCGATAGGGATTGAGGAATGGCAGCATTTGGTGGACGCGTTGAAAGAGGTGCATGATGGGAAAGTTTACCGTCGTCGGGGAGCTACTGAGCTTAGAAGGGGTGCCAGAGGTGGCGGTGGTACTGGTGTAGTTATTAGGGGTTGATTTTTATTATGTTCTATTTGAACATCTTGGATAATTTTTAGTGATGTAACATTTAGATAATTTCTAATGTTATGTAATCTTGGATAAATTTTTTATTATATTTGATTAATGTTATGTTTGAAAATTATGTTGTGTTGATAATTGTTACGTTATAAGTTGAATTTACTGTTAGAACATATGGTAACCGGCATGGTATGTCTGTTTAGAAGCAAGCTAATGCACCAAAATAGAGGCTCAGCCAAAACAGATGGTTTCTGCCTCTGTACTGATGCAGTCTGGATTATATAATCCGGACAGGTTTATTACTTTCCGGATTATATAATCCGGAACCATCGTTCACCAACCCCTTTTGTTGACTTTCAACGGGGTGATTTACACTTTTTGGATTATATAATCCGGAAGTTATCTACAATTTTTGGTTTACATAATCTGAATCCATCTATTCATAATTGGCATCATCATCCATCAGGGTGGATGGAGTGCCAAAATCCACGAATAAATCCGGAATTAATATTCCGTAATGGTTTTAGATTATATAATCCAGACGAGGGGTATTTTGGAGAAAAAAATAGGGCAGGCGAGGAAAGCCATAGGGTGGGAAAAGTAATACTCAAAACAAAAAGAAATGGGCCACTATGTTGCCTTCTCGGCCCATATTCAAAACAAGACAACTATTCTTCTTACTTTCATTTTTTCTCTTCAAACACCGTGAAATATAAAGTTACCTCAGTGGCAGTTAACCGTCGCTCGCTTCCCAACAACATTTACCCAGCTGTCGTAGAGGTATTTTGGCATTTTTTCACTTTGTGGAAGCAAAAATGAAAGTGAGAAGAACAAAATTCTAAAAACAAGAAACTAGAGGAACTGAAATGAGATACTAAACTCATTGCTCCACTAGCCCATGTAGGAATGAGGATTACTTACAGCTAATGTAAAAATAAATAAATGGAAGTCATCATCCATGATATTATCCTTAACATTTTTTTTTGAATTAATCCTTAACATTGTGTCTCATCATTTTATAATATAATTTAATGTAAGGTTTTTTTTTTTGAGAGACTAATATAAGGTTATACAATGCTTTTGTATAAATCTTGTATCTCATCAACACTTTCTTTCATGTATGGAACTAAAAGAGCATTGTTATTTGTTACAAATGATTTATACAAGAAAGAGAAGAATGCATAAATATAGGAAATTTGTCAAATCAGATTATGGCTAACCATACATGGAGAGTGAGTGGTTATTATTTGAAAGTTGAACACTTATTGTGTTTCTTGTCATACTAATCTTACTTGTAGCAGTTCTATAAAAGAGGAGGAACTGAGTCTATTACTCTTCCAATTTTATTAGATATACCAGACAAGAATAGGGTTGTCTCCGATTTTCCTTGTAACATTGATAACCACATTTTAATTCTAACTGATGATTGAACCGGAGATATCAATAAACTTCATCTCAATTACATTGAAATGTGGGTGCAAAATGCAAATAGACCTTTTGGTGGGCCAACATCTTGGAGTTTATATTTTATAGTCAAATGTAACATAAGTAGTTAGAAATGTTAGTTTCCGGAGATTACCCAAGAACTCCCCCCTCAAACTCCTTCGTCGCCTTTTAGCTCACTAACTGAGCTACCTACGCGTGACAACATCTTGGAGTTATATTGTGGTGTGGGTGCTTTTTTACTGAGCTACCTCACAATCTCTTTCTCTTTGCAAAATATGTTGAATATGAAGAGAATTTTTTTAGGATATATTCAATTTAAAGATCTTTTACCTTGGATGAGGATTTATTTATTTTCAACCAAGATCGTCATTGGTTGAAAAGTTTGAAGACTTCATTCTTTTCCTTCATAATGTGCTACAAAATTGTCCAATTTAGACCATCTTTTTCAACTAATGAGAGCTGAACTTGAACCTAAGATGGTAGAACCTCTAAATAAGAGATGCTAAAAGAATCATTCATCTTGGATTTTTACATCAGTTCAGCCAAATGATTTTTTAGCAGCATATATTTAGAAATCAAACAAGCATCTCTTCAAGATGACCACAATTAGGCTATTAATAGCCTAGCCGAGATTGTCACAGGAGAACTTTCGCTTGGATGAACCAAAAATGGATTGTGCGTTGGATCGGAAACAACATTCCCATTAATGAGTATGGCGGAAATGGTGGAATAAAGTTATCAATTTCGAGGCATGATGACAGTGCAGCAGAGGAAAGCGCTCAAAATACCAACGATACCAGATTAACAAAATAAACCTGGGTGCAAAGAACTGATATGAATGAGCAATCCGATGCTCATTAATGAACGAAGGAGAGGTTTTGCGGTATTTATACATGAGAAATCAGCTACTAACGGTCATAACTGAAAAGCTAGAAATGCGAGAAATTGGTAACTAACTGATACTGCTAGATATTTTGATGAAGTTTCACAGTCTCATATAAAGGAAACAAAAATTCTACTTCAAGATTCAATTCTTGCTCCGATCATCTGATAGCATCCCTTGAATTGTGTTAATAAAACCAAGCATGGTTGGAAGACTCTTTTCATCTGGAACAAAGAAGCACCAAACAAACAAATAGTATTCAAATACATCTTAGCTAGAAACATGCATTTTTAAAGTGCACAAAAGTATCAATTAAAGTAAGGGATGCTATATGACTAACCAAGTCTTGGGATTGTATGTCCTTTTGGATGATGAATCACAACAGGGTCGACAAAAGCCTCTCGCAAAACAATGCTTTCCGGCTTCAAGAAATCCATGTCCCCTGAATCACATTATATGAATGAAGTATATTGGTAAGTACAATACTGCACTGAATAACAATATAAGATGCCAATGTGACTTTTCAAGGAATGAAGTAAAGGAAAAATTGATTGAAAAAATAATTAGAAGAGATTGTTTATTGAAACTACCTATAATGTGAAGAGAGGGACAATCAATTGGTTTTGAAAATGCTTTGGAAGCTAGTTTAGGTGTTCCGTAATTCATCCCGCCAAACTTGGCACCTGATATCAGAATCAGGAACTTGATCTTGCTTATCTTCTGAAGTGCTACTCCCTAAAATCATCACCATCACTTCAATGCTCAATCAAATCAATTGTAATTTAACATCGACCTCTAAGTCAAGTTTAGCATTTCTTATTTTACCAAAAGATCATTTTATAAAAATTGATTTATCATGTAAAATTGAATACATTCATAGATTAATATTCAGGTTTGAAGTTAAAAGCTTTACATCTCAGTTTGAAGTTAGAATCTTTTGTAAACCCAAAAATGTATATACTTAAAAGCTATACAGCATGGACACTTCACTTGAATGCATGTTCCGAGTGTCCGACACATTTGTGACTGACACGACACGGACATGTGTGTTTATGTTAGGACTCAAGTCCATGGGGAAAAGGGAGCCTAACCCAATAGACTAATTCGTTAAGTGAGACAACCTCATAACTTACGTACTACAATGAACAATTTTATCTTCTCAAAACGGAACTCCTAACATTTTACATTCAATTTCATAAAATTATTATGAGTATCAGTGTCATGTAGGATGTGTGTGTCGCTGTGTTCGCGAGTGCTTCATAGCTCACGGACACCCTTAAACATGTCAAAATTAATTTTTCACATTTCTAGAATACCCTTTATCTTTTACAAAAAAAATTGAATCCAAAGATGGACTAAAATGTATATATTAAAGTAAGCTACAGGGTTTCTTTGTTAATTAGTACCTGTGCTTGCATTCCTGGCAATGCAGCCGCTAAAAATGCTCCCTGAGTGACATTAATTCACAATTAATCAAAAGCAAAAAAAAAAAACACAGCATTTTTCATCATAATAAAAAACATACCTGAGAAAATCCAAGCACACCATCAAAAGGACCATTTTTCAGCATATAACCTTCAATGTATGCTAAGCATTCTTCAAAATTCCTATACTCAGTGAAATTCTACACACAATTAAATAAAATATTATTTAAGCACAAACACAAATAAATGCAGAAGATTATGATTCATTGTTCAATCAATAACCTCATTGGATTGGAACCATTCATAATAAGGAGGATCGAAAATGCCTTCAACATCTGATTTTCCTTGTGCTGGAAATGGACCATCGAGGAAAACGAGGTCCAATTTTTGTATTACATTTTCGGGCCAACGTAAGACTAGTTTCTTGAGGATTTCACCACTGGTCCTGAATCCATGGAGGCAGAGGATTTTGGGTTTCTTCTGACTTTGTTCTTCCATGATGTTGTCACTTTCTTCATCCATGTTGGATTTTATTGCCTCTGCCGACATAATCATGACATGTCACATTTTCTTGTTTTCAGACAAATGCACGAGTAAATAGGCAATTACCCTGAAATTGTAAGTTTCGTTAATTACCCCATGGTATTAATAAAACTTCAATTACCCCCTGAAACTGTACAACGTTAATCAATTTATCCCCTCCGTCAAATTCTTCTGTTAGTCAACATGACGTTTTGCAAATACCCCTGAAGTTTTGCACTTAAAAATGCCCCCCAAACTTGAAAACTTATATATTTTTTTTCTTATCCTTGACTCAAAATATATTAAAGGCAAACAATTGAATCAAAGATATGAAATTGAAGATATGCAAAGATATGTCTTGGTATGATGTGGTATTAACAACATAAGACTGACGTTAACAATCACAATTTTCAATAGGTTAGTTTCCAACAGAAGAATTTGACGGAGGGGGTAAATTGATTAAAGTTGTGCAATTTCAGAGGTAATTGACGAAACTTACAATTTCAGGGAAGTAATTGCATATTTACTCATAAATGCACTTGTTAGCATTTCCATATTAAAAATATTGACTTTAATTATATTGATTTTTTTTGTACAAGCTAAATTGGAGCATCGATTAAGAAACTAAAATTAGAAAGAAAATATAAAATTTATATCGAAAAAACACTTTTTCAACTTTCAAAAAGTATAATACACAATTTTTAAAGTAATATTTCTTTTTATAATTTCTTAACGAGTGTCCTGAAGCATCGATTAACACTTTCATATATTAAAATGAGTCAAATGTTCTATAAAATACTTAATTACAAGGACAAAATAAAAAAATCAAGTACATAGTGTAATCCATGCAAAATAAATGATTAAGTCACCAAACATAATAATAAAAAAGCAAAATTAGGATTTTTTGCTTTCAACCATCAAAAATATTGTAGCTTAATTTTATCTAACAATTGAGACAACTGGACTTCTTTGTTGTCGAAAATTCTGTTATTCTTTTCCTTCCATATTGTCCAAACACAAGAGAACCAAATCAGATGTATAAAACGCCGAATAGATCTTTGAAAACCACATGTCTGACTAAATTGCAAAAATTAGTCTGCTAAAGTATCTAGTTTGACTGAAGAAAAACCAAGCCAATCCAGAATAAGATGCCACATGTTGCCGAAATAATTACAACGCAAAAATAAACAATCAATTGCTTCCTTCATAAAATGTTATCCAGATCTTCAAAAAAAAAAATATGGTTCCGTAAATTACGATTCGTACGTTTATACGTTTTTTATAAAAGTTTTTCTAAAAATGTTTTTATAACGCTCATAAATGATTTTTTTTTTCAAGTCCCATATTTGATTATACATTTTTAAATTACTATTTTTATTTTTATGTTTATTTTACGGTGAGAAAATTAACGTGTCTGTTAGGTATACTCTTATATACAAGTATGAGAAGGAATTAAGTGAAGATCGTATGTATTTTATTGAAAATTTTAGTGTTGCTTCCAATGTGGGATCATATAGGACAACAACACATTCATACAAGGTTAACTTCCAATATGGTACCAAGATCAAACAATGTGATGATACCTTGGTTCCTGCTAACATGTGTGTAATTTTAGTGTTGCCTCACGATATTTTCCAATCTGAGTTTGATACAGATTATTTGATCGGTAAGCTGGTTTTTATATACTTTTATAATATTTTTTTATGATTTATTCATGGTGTGTGTTTTTGTATTTACATACATTTAATATCCAATTTATACAAATTTTCAGATGTCATGGGAATGTTGAAAGTAGTTGGTGTTGTACAGTCGTATTCTCGCAATGGAATTCAATCCATGATTCCTATTGAGGGAGATTATGATGGGTACGTCGGTCTTCGATATTTTAGTATTATCACTTTATTTTACAACTGTTTTATATATTTGTCGAGATTAAATTGGATTTTTTATTTAAAAAAATTGTTGTATCAAGTTTCGTTTCAAGGTTACTTTGTTTGGACCTTATATTGATGAGTTGAATGCTTTTCTTGCATCTGGTGAGACTGATAATGTTGTTGTTGTTGTTGACGACTTGAACAAAACCAAGATATTTCAACGTATGATTATATTTTATACATATGAATATTTTTTGTTTTGTAAACGGATAATGAATAATTTTTATTTTATATAAATGTAGGTCAGACGACTATTCAGAATACTATTTATGTCTCGAAGATAATATTCAACTCAACTTTCCTGACTGTGGTTCAGTTAAAGAAATGAGTCCTGTATTAATTCGGATAATATTCAGAATACTATTTATTCACAATAAATTTTTTATGGGAGAAAGATGAAAATGATGAAAAATGAATTGTCTATATATGTAGGGAAAAAAAATCATGTATTAATTTACAAATGAGTCATGATCCATTTTGGTTGGCTCGTGAAAAACAAATGAGTCATAATCCTTTTTTTATTGGTTGATATAAAACAAATGTGTCATAATCTTATTTGATTGGATGAAAGGAAAACATTAAATGAGATTTAGAATGTGAAGATGACACATGTACTCTTAAAAAAAAATTAACCCAAATGTTTATAACTAGTTTGGAAACCCGTGCCAAACACGGGCTAGAATTTTGTCAAATTTGATATATTGATGAAGATGTGGTATCATGGTCATTTATGTGGTCGTTATGTGTTCAATGGGTCTATCCACACCAATGTTGGCTCTCCCGTAAGGTCGAACGACAAAATCTAAGTCCAATTAAACTTTGTTGGGGAAACAAAAGTAGTTCCTGATGGTAGATCATAAATGCAGAGAGCCTTATACAAAAGAAATTCATATTTATAAGGAATATTTACTTAATTAACCTTTTTTTCGTAAAACTTTTTTTTTGATGTCATTAGGTTTCATTCTACTTTTGTATTCAACCTCTATTATTTCAAATTCCTTCACATCTAGTGTTTGGGGATGTGACAATGGAAAAAACAAATGAGTTTATAGAATACATGCTTATTAGACATTTTAAAATGATGCGAGGTTTTTTTTAATTGCTCTTACTTTATGGTAATAATAACCTAAAAATATTCAATTTCTTCAAGAAACCTTTCCGATAACTCAATCTATTGTATACTCTCACCGATAAAACACACACTACATATTTTCCTCTTATTGTTTCTCTCATGTTCAATTTTTTTTTCCTTATTCGCTTTTTTCTTTCTTTCTAGTTTCATTTCTATCTTTTCATGAAAGAAATGAACATATACATCCCTTCACGAAATCACCACCAATCAACATTTCTGAACATGTTGTGCCTCAATTTGACTTTATTTGACTACATCATATAATTACAGACGCATATAGTCGTAAACTTAATTAGGATATGTTAATGTGTCAAGTGTGAGTTAACGTTATACATTGGATGGAAGAGTAGATTTTGAACGACATATAAGTGAGATGAACAAAATATATAATGCCTTAAAGTTTTACTGAAATGTGATGTCAATCTCACTTGTATGGTTGCTATTGACCTAATATGATCATCAAACCTAGTGGACTCACTCGGAAGTTCAAACATTATGCCAACAATATGACAAATTGTTTTCTTAGGTTTTGGATGTTAATTGCTTAATTTTTTTATCTTAAACTTTAACTATTGGACGTCATTCCTTTTCATGCTATATTTTTTCACCATAAACAAGATAATTGGCTAAAAACATAAACGGATTATTCTGGCCACATGAACCAGTTTTTGTTTTTTATTTTTATTCTAATTGGCCAATGGATATAGATTTGGAAACTTAGTACACGTTTTTTTAATTGTTAAGGAAATCATAACAAAATAAATTATTTAGAATCTTAATTACACCAAATTTGTTTTCACCAATTTTATTTGAAAAATTTAAAAATTGAAAATATGAATTTAGATATTTATTTGTATCTATATTTGTTTGGCTTTCATTAAAAAATATGATATTAAAAATGTATCACATTATTTTTGTTAATGAAAGCATAACAAAATAAATTATTTTCTCTAAAAACAAAATAATTTGCTTTGAAACTTAATAACACCGATTTTTTTAGGAACAAATATTACACCAAATTTGTTTTAACCAATTTTATTTGGATTGATACATTGTAAGGAGATTAGATGTATATTTTATACTCCGTCAAAATAAAGTTGTATATTTTATATTGTTGAATTGGAAGATGAACATGTTAGTTGTTGTTTCTCTCAACAAAAGAAAATGCTAGTAGTTATTTTCCACTAGCAGCGGTTAATTTAAATATGTGTTTGTCTAACATATGCAACATTGCACATATTAAAATAATTGATAGTAGAAACTTTTTCTTGGAAAACAACAATTATTTACTCAAAAGTTTTATATTTAATATTTAATGTACAAGTTCCAATATAAAATTTCTATTTTAAATTTCTTAACGTGTCCAAATTTGCACATGATAGAAAAAACTCTTTAAATATTATTTGTTCCCGTCATTCCCCAATATTATAATAACATACATCAATAAATTTGTCGATAGAAAAATGCAAACCACCTATTGAAATAAATGATGTTGACCTTTTACGTAAAGTTTAAAAGGTCAAGCATAACCGTGTCATGTCTCATCTTTTACAAAAACAAAAAATCAATGTCATGTTTTATACGTCTGTGAATGTTGTGTTTACGATAGTTAATTTTGTTATCTAAAAAATCTGACGACGTATCTTGTTGTCCACTTTCCTTTATTAATGTGTAATTAATCCTTACATAAGGTTAACATTTCAAAATATAAAAGAGGACTTTTTTAATCTGCCGGAAGGTTTGTAATTCACGTAAGGGTAATTAATAGGCTTAATTGCAGTTTTAGCCCCCTAACTTTCCCAAAGTTGCGATTTTGGCCCCCTAAGAAAAAACTACAAAACAGCTCCCTAAGTTTTGCAACTGTAGCAGTTTTAGCCCCCCAAGACAAAAAAATAAAAATAAAAATAACACGTGGCACCTCACTTAGGGTACCACGTAAGCGTAGACCGAGTCAATATCAGCCTTGGGGGCCAAAACTGCCACAGGTGCAAAATTTAGGGGGCTGTTTTGTAGTTTTTTTTCTTAGGGGGACAAAATCACAACTTTGAGAAAGTTAGGAGGCTAAAACTGCAATTAAGCCTAATTAATATTTATTTATTTATTGACTTGTTAAAAAATACCATATAATAACAAATACCATGATTGATAGTTATTTTTTAATCCTAGATCTAACATTCTTTTCATACATGTCATAAAATAAAGAAGTCATTTTACACAAAAATAAGGAATCAATCTAGCAAGCTCGAGACTTCAAAGTTCAACTTACGTATGAAATATAGGTGTTGTGAACAAAACCTTCCAATGTGTCTGACCGCACTAGTGCAAAAGAAGGATTAACACATTTTCATTGTAAGTCTGTTATGATGATAATCATGTTCAAAAATGAATGCAATACATGTAATTAAAGTATAATATTTTAAAACAACGAACAAATGCAAAAAGAAAAGGATTACAAAAAACTCGTTTTAAATTAGTTGTCGAAACACCAACTTAAAACGTGTATGCCCGTTGACATTTTAGAAATTAAGCTGAAAACGATGCGATATGATGATTGCACATCAACACTAGTATTTTGGTCATGTTTATTTAATTTTTCATATTCTCGAAAAAATTTGCATTAGCTTTATTTGATTTTTAGGTGGTATTTTTAGCATTTTTTACTTTGTTTTTAAAAACAAAATTCAAAACTACTAAAAACGAAGAGATTTTGATTGTTAATTATACATAAGTATGATTTCGAATTTTAAAATCCGAAAACATCAAGGACATTTTTGGAAAAAAGTAATTTTTTTTTTACTAAACCTAACTTGTTTAAGAAGTTGAGTTAGTTTGCCCATGGTAAGGCCCACTAACCCAACTTGTTCAACAAGATAGGGTTGTCTTAAAAGGATTACATTCATAAAGGACAGAAAGGAAAGTAAAGTAAAGGTATATCTACACCAACGACAAAAAGGTAAAAAGATTGGAAAATTTAAGGTTGTCTGAAAATTTAAGGTTGTCTTTATGATTTTGTTTTACTAAATTATTTATTTGATTTTGTAGATGAGTTTGATTAAAAAGAAGAAACACTGAAAAAACACTATTTTAGTGAAAAATCATGCTTATTATTAGGTTTCTGCTTTTTATTTATTAAAATTATTGCATTAGATAATCATGAACAGAATAGTGAAAAATATGTTTTAGTGTTGAAAGAATGAAAAAATCTATCATTTATGTAGTTCCTCACTTATATATATATATGATATAATTCCAGATTTATTTATGCTACATTATTTTTTTATTATTACATTATGTTAAAAACAATGAGTTTGGTTTTGATAAATTGTCGGTGTAAAACTTATAACACTATGAAGCAATCACAATCAATTGTGTGTGTGTGTGACTGGGACTCCAAGAATAACTCTGACACAAGTTACTCCGCTTAATAACTCATTAATATTATAAGCAATGAATTTCACTTATCCAACTGTCAAACCAAAAGTTCTTATTAAGTAGATTGACTCCACCAATTGTTATAAAATTTTAAAATTAGAAGATACTTCATTTAATAATTTCAAATGAATCTATAATAAAATTTCAAATAAGATTCGTAAAAAAATATCAATGGTTACATAAGATAGCTATGAATTTGGGATTTAAATAAAATTTGTATTTGCTCATTAATATTTTATGGTAATAATCAACGGTTGGATTAGTGAAATTGATTGTTTATAATGAGTTATTAAACGGAGTAACTCATCTTAGAGTAAATCCAGCAATCAACGGTTTCCCTTTTTTTTTAATCAGCAAATATTATTCAACGATAAAGTTGCGCAAGAGGCACAAGGCTGCAGAAAAACGGAAGAAAGATACAAGGGTTCCATATATAGGCAGAACCTTACATGAAACAAGTTTGAAAAATATCAGTGAAAAAGTTTACAAAACAACACGAAATGAATTCACAATTGCTTCATTTAACAACATTTTATACTATAAATATAACATAGAACAATAGCAATTTGTTAAAAATCCACTACACAAAAATGCTTCTATAGCCGATATTGAACAACACCGGTTTAAATGGCTTCAAAAGCACCTCATCGGCAGATACAATAGCTAACACAACGCGCATAATATTGAGCAAAGTCTTCAAAAACCCTACATGAAAAACGGCAGAAAAATATCAGTGAAAAAGTATACCAAACAACAAGAAATGAATTCATAATGCTTCAGTTAACATTTTATACTATAAATATAACACAGAACAGTAACAATTTGTTAAAAATTCACTGGACAAAAATGCTTCAATAGCCGATATTTAACAACACCGGTTTAAATGACCTCAAAAGCACCTCATCGCCAGTTACAACAGCTAACACAACGCGCATAATACTGAACAAAGTCTTCAACAACGCTATATGAAACACGACAGAAAAATATCAGTGAAAATGTATACAAAACAACAAGAAATGAATTCATAATGCTTCATTTAACAACATTTTATTACTATAAATATAACACAGAACAATAACAATTTGTTAAAAATCTACTACACAAAAATGCTGCAATAGTCGATATTTAACAACATCGGTTTAAATGAACTCGAAAGTACCTAATCGGCAGTTACAACAACTAACACAACGCGCATAATACTAAGCAGAGTCTTCAAAAACCCTACATGAAACACGACCGAAAAATTTCAGTGAAAAAGTTTACAAAACAACAAGAAATGAATTTACAATAGCTTCATTTAACAACATTGTATACTATAAATATAACACAAAACAATAGCAATTTGTTAAAAATCCACTACACAAAAATGTTGTTATAGCCAATATTTAACAACACCGGTTTAAATGGCCTCAGATGTACCTCATCGGCAGTTACAGCAGCTAACACAACGCACATAATACTGAGCAGAGTCTTCAAAAACCCTACATGAAACACGGCCGAAAAATATCAGTGAAAAAGTTTACAAAACAACAAGAAATGAATTCACAATGCTGCTATAGCCGATATTTAACAACACCGATTTAAATGGCCTCAGAAGTACCTCATCGGAAGTTACATCAACTAACACAATGCACATAAAACTGAGCAGAGTCTTCAAAAACCCTATATGAAACACGACCGAAAAATATAAGTGAAAAAGTTTACAAAACAACAAGAAATGAATTCACAATGCTTCATTTGACAACATTTTTTACTATAAATATAACACAGAACAATAGCAATTTGTTAAAAATCCACTACACAAAAATGCTGCTATAGCCGATATTTAATAACATTTTATGCTGCTATCCCCCCCCAGCCGCACCACTTACGTCCTCTGCCAAAATCAACACCGGTCCCTCCACATCCTCTGCTGTCGCCTTCTCACTCCCACGTAACACCACCCAATTCCGCCAATCATTATTCACTGATACCGAGGAAAAGGATTCATTTCAAGAACCAACAGGAGCCACTTCCACAGATTTTGTTTCTTGCTTTCTGAGGCGTTGACATTTTCTAATTTGTTGTTTCAAAGTTTTCATCACGTCAGAATTTTTCAACACCTTCATAACTTCCGCTCGGTCCTTACTAGTTGTGGGTGAATCATGTTCAATATGTAACGTACCACGTAATTTGTTCAATATCAAAATTTGAATATTGGACGAATTAAAATTTGAGCCAGCAGTCGTGGATGAATTATTTTTTATCAAATTATTTTTTACATAATTTGTTCAAGTGTGCTTACTTTTGCAATTATAGAGTAGCTGTTATTCCATATCGTTTATTTTTCCCGTTCAAGAATAGGGCAAAGTCCAAACTTTAATTTTGAATACTATTTGAGTAATATACCTGAACCGTATTGTAGGGGGCTATTGGGAAAATACTTGGGTGATATTGGTGACATTGACCAACCACAATGTCACAAGTGTACAAAACAACAAAAAACTCTTGTGAAAGAGAAAGAAGAAAGACACTTGTGACATTGTTGTTGGCCAATGTCACCAACCACAATGTCATCCATGTGCTACCCGGGGCTATTGCTCCCACACTCCCAGTCACCCCCACAACAAACAGGTGGGTGTAACGCACGTTTGTGCCAAACACAAAGGCAGAGGTGAAGAAAGCTTCCGCAAAGCTACGCTAGCTCAAGTCCCTCACCCCTCTTCCATGCCTATAAGTCATACTCAATAAAGTGATATAATTTCGTGACTAGTAATTTGCTAGTAAGCGATGTAATCTAATGGCTTAAAATATGGCTAAATATCTCAATTACTTTCAGTTTGGTGTGGGGGTTTCAGGTGGGGCGGAGGCCATTTTGCACAGTGTCAACATGGTGTTGAACCTGCGACATGGGGATGGTTCTTTGACTATGCTTACAGTAGATTTTTCGAATGCTTTCAACTTGGTAGACAGGGCGGTACTGCTACGTGAGGTGAGATTGAGATGCCCGTCTATTTCTTTATGGGTTGAGTTTCTTTATGGACAGGCAGCGAGATTATACCTTGGTGATGGACACATTATGTCTGCTACTGGCGTGCAACAAGGCGACCCTTTAGGGCCGCTCCTTTTTGCTCTTGTGTTGCACCCTCTTATTCATCAGATCAGAGATAGTTGCAAGCTTCTTCTTCATACTTGGTACCTTGATGATGGGACTCTTGGAGGGGATTCAGAGGAGGTGGCTAAAGCTCTAGACATCATTCAGGTGTTTGGGCCAGAATTGGACCTGGGCCTTGAATTGAATATTCGTAAGACTGGGATCTTTTGTCCTTCATGTGATGGTAATAAGCATCGTGGGGGTTTGTTTCCTGCGGATATTGGGAGGCTGACGTTGGGGGTGAAATTTCTCGGAGGGGCTGTTAGCCGAGATAAAGGTTTGATTGAGGGGTTAGCCATGAAGAGAGCTTTCAGGGCTGCTGAGTTAATGCATATTCTTCCTTGGCTACGAGATCCTTAGAGTGGGCTTCTTCTACTTTGATCGTGCATGGGTATTGCTAAACTTTTCTTTGGCTTACAAACGTGCCAACCGATTCACATGGAGGAGGCGGCTATGTTGTTTGATAAAGAGCTACGTGAAGCGGTTGAGGACATTGTGGTTGGTGGAGGTCCTTTCTTTGGGGACCTTCAATGAAGGTTGGCTTCTTTACCTATTAGGTTTGGAGGGTTGAGTTTGTACTCAGCATTAGAGGCTTCCTCGTACGCTTTTGTGGCTTCTAGGGCATAGTTTTGGGTGCTACAAGATCATATTTTGAGAGACAATGGGTTATGTGGCATGGACTCGGATTTTGATAATGCTTTGGATGGTCTTCGTGGTACGATTCCAAATTTTGATGTTAGCAGTTTTACTAGCAAAGACATCGTCCCTCCTAAAGCACAACATGTTTTGGCGAGTGCTCTTTTTAGTAAAAGTGTTCAGGATATGGAAGTTAAGTTTGACATGACCACGAGACAGAAGGCAATTTTTGGATGTTTGCAAGCAGCACATGCTCAGGATTTTCTTCTAGCTATCCCGATTGATGGGTTAGGTCAGGGAGTATCGTACTATCCTTAGATATCGCCTTATGATTCCACTATTTCCTATTGATGAGGTGTGTCTTGTTTGTCGTAAGGCGTGCCTGGATACTTTTGGGGAGCATGCCGTTCATTGTAAGAAGCTTTCCGGCTTTAAGTACATACATGACTTTGTTAAGGATGTACTTTTTGATATATTCAGACGGGCGGGAATATCAATGAAGAAGGATGCGCATTTGAACTTCTTGACTAACCCACTAGATAGAAGATCAACACTCAGGCATACGCATGTTATGGTGTACAGATGGGTAGGTAGAAAACATGCTTGTGTAGACTTGACTGGGGTTTCACCACTTGTGGAATTAGGTGTCAGACCTTTTACCGTAGGACATGCAGCTCTAAAAGCCGCGTCAAGCAAAGTGGCCAAACATGAGAAAGCGTGTTTTGACAATCAATATGCTTTTATACCATTTGCTTTTGACACTTTCGGTTTCCTAACACCAGAGGTTGTTGACCTTCTACATAGAGTTCAAAAGGCCATGCATAACAACGTTATGTCTCCTAGGTCCATGAATGTTGTATTCACGAGTATTGGTTTTGCCATCCAAAAAGGTCTAGCGGTGCAGCTTGTTCTCCGCTTATCTTCTATTCAAGTGTAAATAATGGTTTATATATATATATATATATATATATATATATATATATATATATATATATATTTTAAATATATATATAAAAAAAAAACAAAAATTTATATAAA
>Ga0228711_1002087_pt1 | contig 30385 bp, 14 predicted proteins | sample MedpolnodulmetaG_2_FD_177996 | JGI IMG/M metagenome (GOLD analysis project Ga0228711, IMG submission 177996) | Root nodule microbial communities from Medicago polymorpha collected in Santa Monica, California, United States - brown nodules | ecosystem: Host-associated > Plants > Roots > Nodule... | reverse complement strand
CATCATAAACAAGCATTACTAATTCTTAAGGGTTAATAAATACTAAAAACAACTAAAACTATAAAAAAAAAAAAAAATCCTAAAATAGGCATTAGATGTTTAAGACATTGCAATCACTTAATTACTTGTCCATTATGGGGGCTAAGTGCAACGCGATAACCAACTTATTTGTCGGTTATCACTTGTTTCAAACCATATAATGATTTAAGAAGTTTACAAACTTTATTTTCTTGACCAGAAACTACACATCTTTCAGAATGTAAAATGTTGTTTTTACATTCATTTGATGAATAACAAGTTTACAAATAGAAGCAAGAGCTATTAAACCACAAATTGATGAAAATTTGGTCACAATATCAAATGTATCAAAATAATCAACAAAAAAAAATTGAGAAAAACATTTTGCTACTAATCTTGCTTTGTATTTTTGAATGGAACCATCAGGAAAATATTATTTCTTAAAAATCCATTTGCAACCGGTTGGTTTTGCTCCTTTAGGTAAATCAACCAAAATCCATGTATGGTTTTTAGAAATTGAATCCATTTCAACTTTAATAGCTTCTTTCCAAAGTTTTGCATCAGAGAAAGAAATTGCTTAAGAAAAAGCTTGAGGTTCATTTTCAACAAGATAAGTATAAAAATCACTTCCAAACGATGTCTCTTTTCTTTGTCTTCTACTTCTTCTTAAATTATCATATGAGTTTACATCTTCTTTATTCAAATAAGGTTTATCACTAACACTTTCAAGTTTCAAAGGAAAAACATTTTCCAAAAATTTCACATTTTTAGTTTCAATAGTAGTGTTACAAGAAAGCACATCACTTTTGAGAACAAGAAATCTATATGCAGCACTATGATCAACATATCCAATAAATAAACAATTGAAGAATTTAGAATCTATTTTCCTTTTCTTAGAATTAGGTAACATAATTTTAGCTAACATCATAGGGTGTTTTTCCAGTAAATCTACGTAGAATTCTGTTTTGTAAAAAACATGTAGTTAACATGTAGTTAAAAGTCTTTTTTTTCTTTCTGCCACTCAATTTGATTCAGGAGAATAAGGGGGAGTTACTTTATGAGTTATACCTTATTTTTCACAAACATCATTAAAAGTAATATACTCTCATCCTCTATCAGGTCTAACCCTTTTGATTTTTCTACTCAATTGATTTTCTATCTCAACTTTGTATAAAAGAAACTTATCAAATGCTTCATCTTTATGTTTCAATAAATAAACTTTGGTGTATTTAGAAAAATCATCTATAAAAGATATAATATTTATTACCTCCTCTAGAGATAATTTGCTTTAAATCTCCTAAATCAGTATGAATTAAACTAAGAAGATCAGATTTATGTTGCACAAATATATATTTCTTCTTAGTCAATTTTGATTCTAAACAAATATCACATTTACCAAATTGCTTATTATTTAAAGTAATCATGCCAAGACTTTTCAATTTATTAACATAAGAAGAATTAACTTGTCATAATCTAGCATGCCATATATCATATGAATCAATCAAGTAAACAAAAGATGAAGTTTTATAATTCGTAATTTTAGAAATATTAAGTATAAAGAGTCCTTGATCAAAATAACCTTTTTTCACAAATATATTTTTCTTTGTCATTATAATCTTGTCAGATTCAAATGACACATTAACCCCATTCTTTGCCAATAATGACACTGAAATTAAATTTATTAGTGTAACTGTGGTTACCTATGAAAGATAAAAAGGAAAATTGATTATCATAATCATAATCTTAGTACGTGTTTGGTTACACGGTGAGTTGCGCGTTCATTCCTTAAAAAGTGATTTTTCTGTGTTTGGTTATCCTCCACCTCTCTACCGTCATCGCACGTTTTCCTTTTCAGATTCGATTTTAGGTGAAGCTCCAATTCCTAACTTCTTGAAATCGATTCTCTCTACCGCACATATGGAGTCAATCAATTTCCCCTTTTTCCCTGTACATACCAGTGGAAAAGGTTTGATACAGAGGGTTCAAAAACGGTTGTTCCTGAGTTTGAGGTTCTCTTTTGAAGTGATCCTTTTCTTTCTTTTTTTTGTGGGTTTTGCAATGATATTGTGCATACTCCATAGCAGCAGTAGGTAGATGTAGATTGGCCGCATGTTGAAGATGAACATGTCAACAATGGGATAAGGCAGGAAACAGGGAGAGATACAGTGCATGTGACTCAATAAGTGGGGTTTTAATCTAAACCTTTGATTTTAATCAAAGACAATAATATGCACTCATTCTGGCATCTATATATGACACATATGTTAAACCCATTTTAATCATTTAACCACTCTAAATCAATTTTGATCCAAAATATCCAAACAACATATTTCATACAAATCACTTTTATAATTAAAGTACTATACATAAATCAATTTACATTGAACTCACTTTTATGTAAAAACAATTCTGCAAAATCAATTCAACTAGAATCAATTATAACCACCGCATAACCAAACACACGCTTAGCCTTAATTTTATCTTAGTACTGTGTAAATTTTAAACTTCTTTTAGGCATAATATTTGACTTTTATCCAAAAAAAAGATTTTACAATGTTTTACTTTCTTCATAAGTTGTTACTTTTAGCGGGGTTAGTTCTTTAATGGTTTTCTTATCTGCTCTCAACTACACTGTATTTATTATTGTTGTCTTTTTCCCATAATTAAGTGTCATCCAATGTTGACTCTCATTAAGTTGTGTGTGTGAGCGTGTGTACCATTACCGTCCAAATTTTATGAAAATATTTTTATTTTAAATTAGGATCATGTTAACGAACACCCCAAAACATTTGTTAAAGAAACAAATATATTAAAAAATAATATTTTTTAGACTTTCTAAATGTTGACTACACAAGTCCAAAATAGTATTCTCTCAAAAAAAAAATCCAAATAGTATTTTTTTTTTTTTTTAGACTTTATATAATTGACATGGTTCAATTTTAGGCAACTATTATATCCTATTAACTTTTTGCTGAATATTGATATGGTTCAATTTTGACTATTATAATTGTATGCCTTTTGCTAAAAAAACCCTTAAAATATTCAGCTAATGTAATTGTCTATAGCATGTGAAAGGTTGATTTAAGGCCTATGTTACGCTATCACATGTTATCACAACACTTTTAGTATATAGTATTAAAAACCATTGTTCAGGACAAAAATCATTAATGTGAGACTATGTTAGGCTATCACACTATACAATTGCTACCTATGTTTCAAATCGAATGTATTTCTTTCAATTGTAACTTTGTCAACCATGCAATTCATTTTACCTACAACCATTTTAAATTCATTTTAGGTTGAATTACAATATATGGTACAAGTTTATTTGTTTTCTTTGGCCTTTATTATATCCTTTTTCAAAGAATTAGCTTATAAATTATTATTTGACTCTGAATTAAATCTAACAAATTTAAGAATAAAAGTGTAAATGTGATGTTGGTTCATACAAATTTTCATGTAACTGAATTGCTCTAAGAAAATAAAGTAGGTATTCATTGATTCATTTGATACACTGAAAGTATACAAATAAATTTCTAACAGATTAATAGCTATGGTATTATAATTTTTTTATAAAGCATAGAGTTTTATATTATAAATAGAGTTTAATGGAGCTGTTATTAACAAAAAATAAATAAATGGAGCTGCGATATCAATTTTTTTAAGTTTTAGCACATCATTATACACTCTTATTAATTAAAATATTTGATCCATAGTGGACTTGAAAACAATGGCTGAAGTTGATAGAATGTAAAATAGGAGGGCTTCTACTCTTAGGAGGGGTGTGTATTTGTAAAGACTTAAAACTTAAGTTAGTGAAGGTTTTATGAGTGTCTAGATATTTTAAGTAAAAGTGAGAGTGTACCTTTCTCCATTTCTTCGATTTGGAGAGATAAAGACACATAAAATTGAGTCAATATTCTCTCCATTTATAATTGTCTCCATTTTCTCAATTTGGAGAGATAAAGACAAAAAAAAATCTTGAAAAAAGTAGAAAGTAATTAATAATGATGAGACTCATTTAATTAAAATATTCACTATTTTTTTTGTGTGTTTATCTGTATTCAAATTGTATCCTCTATTTATTTTGACAAATAGAGAGGATCTTAACTCCATAAAATCTTAAAAAAAGTAAAAGATAATTTATGATAGTGGGATTCACTTAGTGGTAGAACTCACATCCTATTTTTTGTGTGTATCACTTTCTAGATGACATTCTCCATTTATGAATCTATTTATTTTCATAAATGGAGAGGATCTTTACTCACCTTTCACCAAGGATTAGAGACCTCTTAAAAATTTAAAGTTGATGTGTAAATGGAGGGGAAAATTGTTAGCTCTTAGTAAATTATTAGAAGTGAGGGGAAAATGTTAATTTTCACAAATCGATCCGAAAACCTCCTTAAATCTTCTTCAACATCCCTCAATTCATCAAGCGAGCTACCTATGCATGACACAAATAATTTGGTGTTATTCACAATTCGCTGCAAGAGTTATGATTTGATCGCGAGGATTGTCTCGATGTAGTTCATTTGATTGAAATGTGATTCAATTGCATATTTGACTTCAACGCATTCCGCAATAAATACATTAACATGTTAATTGATTGTATTAAAAGTAGAAAGCGACCTAGCATTGTTCTAATTGGGGAATTTGGTAATGTTTTATGTTGTATCTTCGTTAATCTTTTATAGATGTACAAAGACTTTGTCCCAAATCACAAATGTCAAGTGAAGTTAACTTTAAGATCATACCAAATGAACTTGGCACACGTTGATCATGTTCTAATAGCAATATTGTCTTTCTTCTTTTCAAACTGGCATTTCTCACGAGGAGCATTCAAAATACGAACATATCAACAACAACAAGTACTATTTTGTTCTTTGAAACTTTAGAATTCAAACTTAGGTTGAGAAAAGTGTCAACATATAACTTCCAATAATGTCTTGAATAAGATTACTTAATGCAATATAAAAAAACAAGAGATCAAAAAAATAAGATTATTTTCTCTTGAGAGAATCTATGAGATTTTTTTAAACAAAACATTGTCAATTGTTTTATATAAAAAAAAAAATACAAGATGAAGCTAAAAAGCATAAACTAGTGGATTCCAAGCCCCCTGTCACGGTCTTTATAGAGTATTCTTTAGAACGACCAAAAAATATGAAATCAAACGAAAAAGATATACAAGTATTTGTTAAAGATGAAGCATGCCATGATCACAAGAGAAAAATTAATTAAATGTTTTTTTTTAATATATAGCGTCTCATAACAATCGTCAAAAGATGAACCATGAGTTAAAGTATCTCTTTAATAACAAATTAAAATGATGTGTGAAATTTTTAAAATGCTAAAATACAACTTCATATTTTTGTTTTTAATTTTTTTTTTAATTTGACTCTTAGAGATATAATTTATTGTTTTTAATAAAATCTGGGCAAGCCAACCATACATGTCACCACTTTATATTATTTTCCAAAAGTATGTGAGTGCACCCTGTGTGTATTCTTAGATCAACTATGAAAAAGAGATGCAAGTCTTATTCAAAATCAACTTTTACATGGTCACAATTCCAAACTAAAAGTATTTGGGGTATACATACACAAAATGAAAAAAATTAAAAGAAAAATAAATTAGTCACATCATTTTCTATTATTATCTTTAAATTTTTCATATATATTTTGTTTATGTTATGTTTGTGACCAACTTAGATTTTCTAATCAATATGCTCATATTTTGTACTTATCTGTAACATACTTATGCATGAGAAACAAATAAATATATTCTGAAATATACCAACTACTTTAACATTAAATCAGTTTAAAAAGGTAATGGACCAACTACTTAAATTCTTTTTTCTTAGGTATCATTAAATGTTACTGAAACCTTTTCCATCCTTTTTTTAATATATTCCTAATCAATATTTTTTGTAGGAGCCTGCTGGGCTTTTGCGGCTGTGGCTGCAATAGAAACCCTTGTGAGAATGACTGATGGCCATCTAATCTCACTCTCTCCTCAAGAACTAATTGACTGCGCTGCTGACCAAGTTAATGGGTGTGAGAGTGGTTTCCTTTATTCAGCTTTTGGCATGTTCACTCTCCGAAGCCTATTCTGATGATAAAGTGTTTGTAAATTGGATGTTGAAGCATGGTCACACCTTCAATATAAATTATTTGAATACACTCACACAATAAAATATCTTTTTATTTTCGTAATAATACCCTCAAAAATATATACCCAGTTTATATACTATGTTACCTTAAAATACACATCTCTTAGCATTAAACAATGCAAGGCAATATTGGAGATGGGACAACTTCTCCTTTTTAGATAAGAATTTACCATTAATAATATTTGACTTTTATTCAAAAAAGAGAGTATAGTAATAATTTTACAGTGTTTAACTTTCTTTATAAGTTGTTATTATTTTTAGCGGGGTTGGTTCTTTAATGATTTTCTTATCTGCTCTCAGCTACACGAGTGGATATCATCTCCATTTGCTATAATAAATGACAATGTTCATTACTATAGTTTTGGTGTAAATACATGATATAAATGCATATATTTTTAAAAAATATGACATTAATTGGACATTTATACACCAAAATTATAGCAATGGATATTGTCATTTATTGTAGCAAAAAGATCTCAACTCTAACTACCCTGTACTTGTTATTGTTGTCTTTTTCCCATAATTAAGTGTCATTGAATGTTGACTAAAATAAATTATGAAAATGAGTTTTAATCCAATTAAAAAAAAGGACAAACCTTTATTGATCAAATAGTTATCTAACATTAATTAAATTAAATTGAATAGTTAGCAAAGTCTTCCTATAGCACACAAATGAGAACAGGGCACTTGCTTTTATATAGACCCAACCCCTCTTAAGCTATGAAAATATCTCTTGTTCTCCTCTCTTCCCTCTTTTCGTGAAAAAAATATATAAGTTAAAAAAGACCGTAAATTTCGTATTTTAAACAATCATTGTACATCTATTTAATTTATTTCAATGCCAGAAATGTATAAATATTAACATGTTCACTCTTGATTATATTGTCCATACATACAAATTAATTAATATTTATCAAGAACGGAAATTAGTTCACTCTCTACAATTATCTAACCTTAGTTAACGTGGAAAGTTAACAAAGTCTTAATATAATTAATTTGATTAGTGTAATATTTGAAGTAGAATGGTTGTAAATTTATTGGACAAGTAACTCGACTAAAATAAAATTTTAAATTGAAATTTCATCTAATTAGAAGAATGGACAAACCTTTGTTGATCAAAGGGCTATTTAACCCTAATTAACTTGTATAGTCAACAAAGTCTTGCTATAGTTAATTTTATTTGTATAATACTCAAAGTGAAATGATTATAAACCTAATTAACAAGTAATTTGACTAAAATAAATTATTAAAATGATTTTTTTATCCAATTAAAATAAATTATTAACATGAATTAGGGTTATCTAACCATAGTTATAACATGGATAGTTAGTCAAGATAGTTAATTTGATTAGTGTCATATTTAAGTAAAATGATTATTGACCTAATTTACAAGTAACTTGACTAAAATAAATTATTAAAATGAGTTTTTATCTAATTAGAAGAAAGGACAAATCTTTGTTGATTAAAGAGTTATCTAACATTAATTAAATTGTGTAGTTAGCAAAGTTTTCCTATAATACACAAAAAATGAGAGCAAGACACTTGCTTTTATATAGACCCAACCCTTCTTTGGCTTTGAAATGAAATGTCTCTTGTTCTCCTTTCTTTTTGTGAAAAAAAAATATAAGTTAAAATAGACAGTAAATTTTTTATTTTAAATAATCATTGCACATCTATTTAATTTATTTTGATGCGAGAAATGTTTAAATTCTAACATGTTCACTCTTAGATTTTTTGTCCATACATACATATTAATATTTATCAAGAACGATAATTAGTTCACTCTCTAGGGTTATCTAACCTTAGTTAACTTGGAAAGTTAACAAAGTTTTACTATAGTTAATTTGACTAAAATAAAATTTTAAATTGAGATTTCATCAAATTAGAAGAAGGGACAACCTTTATTGACCAAAGGGCTATTTAACCTTAATTAACTTGGATTGTTAGTAAAGTCTTACTATCATTCATATTATTTGTGTAATACTCAACATAGAATAATTATAGACTTAATTATCGTAACCTTTTTTTTTTAAAGAAAATTAACAAGTAATTTGACTAAAAAGGAGAACTTGTCACATCTCCAATATTGCCCTGTATTTTTTTTTAATGAAAATCAAGGTTGCATTTGTTGCTTCCTGAATGAGATTATCAAGGTTTGTGGAACTGAAATCAAGATGACCTATAAGAAAAAGTGCTTCTTCTCACAGATTTTCCTCTTCGGGATCACTTGGGTATAGTAACAATAATAATTCCTAGAATTATATCTCAATTTTATTGGCCTCATGTGAATAAGAATACATATAAAGCACACCACATAATATACAAGTTACTTCATGATATGTCAAAGTCTATTAATTCATAAAGAGACAAGGTAATGTCTTGGTAGCATTTGTTTATGCAACAAAGTACAACTCTCACTTCGTATCAACAAAAAGAAATGTACCACTCTAACTATGAGTACTGCCTATCGCCATTTAAATTTTAAAGGTGGTTTGTACCATTGCTTTTGATATGAAGGTGTGACATGTGTGGTTGGCTTGCACAACACATATATTTTGTCCAAATACAAAGGCCAACTTTTTCTTTTTGTTGTTTCCTTACGAAAATACCTGTTATAGACGACCATGTTTAATAAATAAATTTTAAAAAATTGCATTTGATTACATAGTAATCGATTGAAAGCATTTAACTAATTTGTATGTCTTCGTCGAGTAGTTTTCTCTTTTTTCTTTTTGTCATATGTTCTCCATGCTAAAAAGATAATCTTATTTAAAACGTGTATAACACAATATTTCTTTCGTCGTACAATTGAATATTGATTTGTGACATTGTGGGAGTCTAATTCTTTCCACCAACCACACTCATTCATGTAGTTGTATCTATTAAGTCTTTTTAATTTTATACAACTTTAGAAATACATTAGCTTATGTTTCATCTTCTGATAATTGAACATTGGTTCGTGATGTTTAAGAGTCTAACCCTCTAAATGAAGTAAGCTGACTGGGATACTGTCGAATGTTCAATGTGAACATTACTATTACTTTCAGTTAAAATTCGATTGTTTATTCGTCATATTGTGGGAGACTAACTCATTCCGTTAGTTGTGGAAGAGCGTCAATATTAATATTTTTTAATAGACATATAGATACCAATTGGTATCACAACTGTGCATTCTCTACTCAAATTGCAATCAATTTTTTTTATAGAATAACAATTTAAAATAAATAATCCTATTAATTTCTAAGTAATTTAATGAAATGTCTATTAAAAAATTAAATTTTATTCAATAATTAGCCAGCTGCACTGCACGCATATTATACGAGAATAATTTTATGGAAGAATGAATATCAACAAAAATATTGTAATTGAATCACATTTCATTCAAATGAACTATAATAAAACATTGGGACATTCTTGTGATCGAATCATAACTCTCGAGTAAAGATCCTATTCATTTATAAAAATAAATGAAAGATGCCATAAATATTGGATCGTGAGGGGAGCTTACTAACAACAAATCCTAATTATTTGCAACGAATCCTGGATAACACAAAATTACTACCAATGAAATAACCATTTTGATCTCGATTGTCATTAGTACATCAACTATAAAATTTTAATCTTTAGTGAAAGGTACGTTCTCATTTCTAGTTAAAATACCTAGACTCTCATAAAACCCTCACTAACTTAAGTGTTAGAGTCGTTGCATATACACTCCCCTTTTAAGAGTAGAAGCCCTCCTCTAATGTATCTAATCAACTTCCACAGTCGTCTCCAAGTCCACCATGGATCAACATTTTTAATTAATTAAAGTATATACGGATGTGCTAAAACTTATAAAATTGATATCACAACTCCATTAATTTTGTTGTTGTTAAATAGCTTAGTGACTAGAAATTCACCTTGTGTTAAGTAGTCTATTGACTATAAATGCATTTCGTAAAGATAAATAGGTGGGATTTTTGGGTTCGAACTCCGACCCTTATATATACTATGCAATGTTCCTGAGCCAAGCTCGTGGGTTCGGTATCATTTTTTTTTTTTTTGGAGGGTCGATATCATATTTTGATTACCTCACTTAAATTATATTGAATAAATATGTGGATCATGTGTAGCAAAACATGAAATGATAATGGCCTAAAACAAACAAACAAAGGAATGGGTCCAGACCATAGTAGGAAGAAGGCGGCACCCACCATTTTCACGTTTTTTTGTTTCATTTACTTAGTCCAAGTCAGTGGCATATGTATGTATTATTAAACAGTCGTCGTCGTTTCCTTTAATTTATATTGTCGTTTTGGTAGTCTAGTCAATTAACACAACGTCGTCGTGCTTCTTGCCACGAAACTTCTATCTATTCCCTTCATTTCAATTCCATTTGCGCGTCTCTTTTTATAATTTATTTAGATTTCAAATTTGGGTCTCATGGGGACAAATTAGTCTTTCACTTGTTAATTTGTCTCCTATGTGAAAATGAAAATGTTATAGTTTTATTTTTATTAAAGACTAAATTGATCTGCAACAAAATTATGAATGATTAAATTAAATGTTTATCATAGATTTAAAAATCTATCATCGATATTATGATCCTTGAAAACACTCGTAAGTCCATGATCCAATTCATCTAAATTTGATGACACTTTTTATAAATTTGTTTAAAATTTTTAACTGTCTTTATTTATATGATCATATGAGATGATTCTCCTCTTGCAATCAATCAACGTACATGTAAGGTACATTAGATAGATGAACCCTCATTTTTATTGATATTTTCTTCAAACGTAAGACTCAAAGATTTGACCACTTATTTAAACGGTCAAGTCCCTTCCCACTTAAACGAATTCATGTTTTTTTTTTTCTTTCAATAATAAGTTAGTATATTTGGAATATTCAACCAATCGAATATCCTTGATATGCTTGCCATTCCCATTTAGTCAAACTCATTCGTAATTTCCCAGTCACTCCCCCATTTATCTTTTATTTATTTATCTCGTCCAATTAATGTGACTCCTATTTCAAATATAATCCTCGTGTTCAATAATTCTTCACTAAATTTCCGTTTTGGACTTTGATGCTATTCTCTTCTAAACACTAAGCAGGTACACACATACATACATGCTCCCAACTCCTTCAACATTTTTGTTCTAAATTCATATCATAAGATATGCATGTCAACGTGTTATTTCTTTCATCTCAACCAAATTCAGTTGGTCTTTACTTTTTTTCTAGACTTAAAATTGTTATAAAGTCACTATAATATACTATTACGAAATTGTGCAGGTTTTGAATATTTTTACAAAAATGGGATCGGTTTGTTCAGCTGGTAAGGCAGAGAAAAATATAAACGATGAGAAGGAAGTGTCTGTGGGAAAACTTAACAAGTTAAAGAGCTTTATAAACATAAATGGAAATTGTTATTCAAACTCAAAGGTTAGTACTGATCGTCGTAAAAACCAGAAGAAGCGAAATTCTGGATTATTTTCGAGGGAGTTCAAAGTAGTCGACGATACCACCAATCTCAATGTAACAGGGAAAAAACAGGTAATTCCCTCTCGTTAAGATGTTGAACCATATACATATACTTTGTTTGACTTTTTTTTCCTTATATTCGAGAACGGATCCTAAAATGAAATACACAATAAGGATTTATTAACTATATATGTCATGTTTGTGGTCTAATGAACAAGGTATATGGGTTTAAAGAAGTTCCAGTAATATCATACTTGACATGATAGTTAGTTATGATTTGAACTTCGAAGTCTGTGTAGAAAGTATTTAGATGGTGTATGCTTACTTTTTTCCTTTGTAAGTGGTATAATAATGTTGCATTAAGAATGAAATTCTGAGGTAATCAGAAACAATCTTGTAATGGATAAAGGGTTGCTTTAAAATTTAATGATTTTGTCTCTATAACTCTATTCTGATACACCAAAAAGTCTTACAATATTTGAGAATCGAAACTAAGGACGATTACAAACACGTACTCTCCTCAACCCACTGAAGTACAAATCTATGAGGGCTCACACAAGATTCAAAATGGACAATACTTCAGAAATGCGGTGCATTTGACTTGAGGTCAGAATATGGGCACTGTCTGTGAGAGCGAGGGTCTAAGCCACATATGAGCGCTAACAAACTCTTTAGTCCCTTAGCCTCGACTAGTGATAACTATTCCGTTACAACAAAAAGTGACACATAGCTTCCAAGTTTAGGCTAAGGGTGGTTTATAACAACCTATGAGGCACAAAACCATGAGAGTTTACGCTAGACGCTTTACCCGAAGCAGATAATAAAGAAGTTGCAGCGGACTTGAAGTCGGTGCAAACTCTAACTTCAAGTAGGCAATCAACTGTTTCTTCCCCTAATATGACTAGTGACCCCCCTGCTGCCTATATTTACTGCAAACTGTATCGTTAAAGTAAATTAGTTGCTTCTTTAATCTTTAATTTGAGTTTCTTAAATGACCTCTCACATTCAGTAATTGGAATTTTTGCAATGTTTCACATTTTGATTTATGCTGTCTTTCTTTTATAGGCCTCCCAAAGAGCGTCTTTTCTGGGAAGAGCTAGTGAGAAAGCAGTGGAAGTTCTCGACACACTAGGAAGTAGCATCCCCAAATTAAGCATCAGTGATGGTTTTATCACTGGCATGATTCCTAGCAAGAATAAAATATCTATGTTGGCATTTGAAGTAGCCAATACAATTACTAGAGGTTCAATTTTGTTTCATTCATTGTCAGAAGAAAACATTCAGTTACTTAAAAATGAGATTTTACAATCAGAAGGAGTGAAAAATCTGGTTTCTACTGATACAAAGGAGTTGATAAGTTTTGTTGAGGCTGATAAAAGGTTTTCACTTGTTCATAACATCATAAGTTTTTTAATGAAGCTTTAAAATCCTATTATGGATATATATTTTGTTTTCTCTTATGTTCATTATCTTTGAATTTTTGGTTAATTTGTAGGGAAGAATTTAATGTTTTCTCCCGAGAAGTAGCTAGATTTGGAAATATTTGTAAAGATCCTCAGTGGCATAACCTTGATCGATATTTCTCAAGGTGAGTTTGGTTGATTTTACATGGTAGCATAGGACAAGACTATATAGTATATCATTCTGAAAGAAATAAAAAAAAATATCATAAACATTTTGGATTATATTTTTATATCACATACACAATTGCAGATTAGATTTCGACGCCTTGAGCAACAAACAACCTAGGGTAGAAGCAGAAAAGACAGTGCAAGACTTGTCCTCTCTAGCTCAGAATACTGCTGTAAGCATATTGTAATTTTACATAAAGTTTTGCTTCTGTGGTTTATCTCTAAGGTGAATTGATTCTAAGGAAAGATCAAAAACATTATGTTAATATTTTGGTTATCTACTTATCTCTTTGGTATTTTTTCTTATACAGTACCTTGCAGTATAAAAATATTAATTTTTGTAGCATACCAGAACAAATTTATTCATTTTAGCAAGTGTTTTAGAGCTATTATCAATGTTGTTTGGATTACTAATGTTTCATACTTCTCATGGGGTTAAGGTTCTGTTTTTTTTCCTGTTAATTTTTTAGTTACTTCTTTAAATAATTATTGTTATTTCCTCATGTAGGAATTGTACCATGAGTTGAATGCATTGAACCGTTTCCAACAAGATTATAACCAAAAGGTTAAAGAGTTGGAGTTCTTAAATCTTCCTCTCAACGGTTAGAAACTTCTACAAAATAGTTTGACCTAAACATAGTTGTAACTCTCAATATCAATGATTAATGGAGTTTTCTAGAATTTGCTGAAATTTTCAGTTTTCTTATTATTGTAGGGGAAGGTCTCACAGCTTTTCATAGTGAGCTTAAGCATCAAAGGAAGCTTGTGAAGAGCTTACAAAGGAAGTCCCTTTGGTCAAAACATTTGGAGGAGGTATATCAATAGGATTAAGGATTCTAATAACAAATTTAAAAGTTTGCATGAAGGAAAAGTTCCTCATATCATTGTTGAATAAGTGTTCTATAGAATTTCAGTATTTTGGCATATTTTACAATAGTGGACTTATTCTGCGTATGTACCTGCTACAGATCGTTGAAAAGCTTGTTGAAGTTGCCACACATACACATCAAGCAATTTTTGAGTTCCTTGGAAAAAATGGTATGGAAACATATCATACATGAATTCTAGAAAATAGGTGATTCTGATTATTAATCTACAAATTTTTTTTATGTAATTGTGGACTTTTAGCAGGTACAATCGCAGTCAAAAATCGTAATGGACCTGAAAGACTAGGCGAAGCTGGTCTTGCACTGCACTATGCTAACATTATCAATCAGATAAATGTGATAGTAAGTCTTTAATTTGTAACATGATAATCTATTTAGTAGAGACTGCAAAGTAAGGTTTTAAAAAACAATCGTGTTGCAGTCGCATGTGTGTGTAATACTTAATGTTGCAGAATATTGCGATAAAATGTGAATCATGTGACCTAAAATGTGATTATATAAGCTTAAAAATATTGACGTTAGGGTCTAGATCGCAATCCCAAACTTTTAAAATTCTAGTGTAGAGTAGTGACTTTGCAGGTAGTAGTTTATCTCTTTATTTTGTTTCTGTCAAAATTTAAGGTTGGTTTTTAACTTTATATCAGGCATCACGTCCAACCATTCTTCCTCCAAATATGAGGGACACATTGTATAAAGGTTTGCCCAACAATATCAAGAATGCCCTACCTTCCCGGCTGCAAAACGATGATGTCATGAAAGAGGTAAATATCACTTCTCACCATGTTAACTAGTAGAAAACGTTGAAATAACAACCGTACTTAATAGATAGAAAAAGTGAAATCCATCTCTAATTTTATCGCTAAGTGTTAAAGATGCTAAATTTTGCGACCAATTTGATATTTTAGTACTACTTGGAATATGCTAACTGGAAATTTTATGTAGCTCTCCACTGCTCAAGTCAAAGCTGAAATGGATAAGATTCTTCAGTGGCTTACTCCATTTGCTACAAATACGACCAAGTAAGATAATGTTATTTTTCTTGGCCCATGCTAGCCCAGTTGCCTTGTTTTATTATTTGAATTGAAAATTAGGAATTTGACTTTTGTGTAAACGAGGTCAGTGTCTATTTGCAAAGTATATAAGACTTCTAACTCACACTTTGATCACCGACGAAATGACACATACACTCTTTTTATTTTGTAAGACACTGACCTCCTTTCTATCACACACATCTCCTTCTATTTGTTAAAATATATGAGATGTATGATGCATTTGTTATCTAAATAGACATGTAGTAAGTTCTTTCAGAAAGAAAAGAAAGAAAAAAAAGACATGTAGTAAGTGTAACTTTCACAGCAAGTAACCGTAACGAGTATTCGTCTGAAAAATCAAAGGGGATATGTATCATTTATGCTAATGCAATTTACCCTTTTTATTATAATTAAAAACAAAATAAATGGAAACAGCAGCACATTATTCCCCACTTTTTCTTCAAAATTGATACCTTATAAATTACTTATTCAATATTTCTTATCCATATATGTTGCAGAGCACACCAAGGTTTTGGATGGGTTGGCGAATGGGCAAATGCAAGGTAGGTTGGTTAGTTCAGTGCATCTTTAAATTGACGGTGCATTTGGCGAAATTACAGTAACACCATGATTTTGTTTTATGGGACAACTAGACTTGGCATTTATTTTGTGAATATTAATTTTAAATGTGGGTTTTGCAGTAATGAGTTTGGAGAAATGACAGCAGGCAAAGAAAGCAACCATATTCGTCTTCACACATTTCATTATGCCCAAAAACAAAAGATAGATTTTCACATCCTCGAACTATTGGTTCGGCTTCACCAATTGGTTACCTTTGTAAGATACAGACACAATGCCACAAGACCAATGTCTAGTACACGAACTTGGTCTCCAAACAAGGGACTCCATTTTCAGTCAAAGATGTTGCAATTCATATCATTGAGTAAATTGTCTGAAGAAGATAGAAGGTTGTTGGAAGAGGTAACTACAAGGAAATGGATTCCAGGAATTAGCAAAAGTGAAAATCTGGCTGGGACAAACAAAAAGGAAACCATGGTGTGGCATTTTAGCAACAGTGTTGGGAGTTCACCAGCTAAGTGGTTCTTTGCTACAAAATTGAGCTTGGATGTTATGGATGGCCTATGATATGCTTAAAATAAAATATTATGGGTCAATTTTGACAACCATTACCAATTATTATTTTTTTGATAAAAACCAAGTCATATTTCTTTTTAAAAACGAAAATCAACTTTACGTATTTAAACCAAGGCCTTGTCTTATAGTTTGATTTGAAATTTATAAGAAAGAAAGCAATACCACTTTTTTGGTATAGGAGCACCTTCTTCTCTTTGATGCTTTTGAAAGATAATTGTAAAAAGAATATATGCTTGTTTTTATGCTCGATAACTTGATAAAAAATTCCATCCACGTTTAGTTTTTAATTTTTATGTGCAAAAGAAATTTTATACAATGGAATTAAGTGCAAATTGAGATTAAATAAAAGGGATATTCGACCCACCAAATTAAAAAAGAGAAACCATTCATAGTATAGATAAATGAGACTATTCCAAGTTTGGTTTTTGATTAAATCTACCACCTGAATCTTTGTAGAAAAAATGAACTCGTTTCTTGTTTTTCAAATCTACCACAAATGCCATATAGACTACAGCCTAATACACATGATGGAAACAAATGTTCCTCACCACCCCAGACTTAAACAAGTTCCTTCTAGTCAAAAGGTGTCGAAGAAATAATTGTCACGAAAATATTATCACCTTCAAAGGAGCATAACTTCCCACAATTTCCCCAACACTTTACCTTTGTATCAATCTACGTTGGGTGTTTTATAAAAAAAATAACAATTCATTGTTCCTTTTTTTTTTTAAAGAACAATTCATTGTTCCTGGAATATGTCACGTTCGCATTTGATGTACATAAAATGAAAAAGTACAACAAAATTACATTTTTTGTATAATAGAATAGAATAATAATTGTCCCCCGTGCATAACGTAGACAGTGGATCCAGAATCCAAAATTTTGTATATGAGTAAAGGATCATGGAGAATGATATAGAAAATTTGTTTCCAATCGTAACTTAAAGTCTTCCATTTTTTTTTATTATTTGTTTTGTATAGGAGAAATTGAAGCAAAATAGCTATTAATTAAGCTCGGAATATTTTTGGGGGGGGGGCTTAGGGATCAGAGATCGATAAAAGGAGAGTGCCCAATTGTCGTAACCAGGCTTTAGGGCGAACACCCAACTCGCATTTTTGTGCGAGACTCTGACCACTCATCATACCCCATTTCTGCCTGAAGGATCATGCTTTCTCATTCCATTATCTTCTCTTCTTATAACATCCTAATTTTCCTATATCACAATATTACTCGATGTCGGACTATTTTATAACTTCACACACACATATTGTTTGGTTTGCTACAAAAACCATTATTATTTATTCAATTCAATAAATCAACAACACTAAATTCCATGTATTGGGCTCTGTCTCGTGGACCAGATTTGGCCTAATGTAATCAACTACTTCACCTAAACTAACCAAAGGGAACCATGTGTCAATACTGTATTGATATTTTTAAACATTCTACAAAATGTCCAGTTTAACTGTGTTCTTTTTCTCATATAACTATCGCAATGTTAGGTGATTATGTCCCGGTATTGGACACATGTCGGTGTCTGACACCAACACATATGTTAATGAAGCTTAGTTACACGAATTTTGTTATATACTGTTTAATGTTTATTAGTAATTATTTTTAAAAATTTCAGTGCATAATTGCTAATTTTGTTGAATGTTGCAAATATATGGTTCTAATATATGTTGAATGTCGAAATTTTTGTTATATGTTGAATGCTGGAAAATATAATTGCTAATTTTGTTATATGATGAACGTTGAATGTCGACAAAGTTTGGTATACTTTGCTAATATATGCCTTTGAAATTTCAGGGTCTATATTTTTTTTAGTCTTCCTCTATGCCTCCTAAATTAACTCTTGAAATTAAAAAGTTTTTTAAAAAATTGTGTTTTTATTTTATTGAAGCATATTTTACTATGAAAGTCGAACCTCTTATTTCATAAGAACCGTCCTGCACTTATAAAACGATCAACCAAACATTTTCCAAAAACTAAATACCAAAATGGGAGTAGTAATGTGTGTTTGAATTGGTTTTGGAGGCATACTTCGTCACCCTTCCAAGTAGTGGATTTCAGGTTACTTATGTTACATTGCAAGCGCTTTTGACATCCTTGTTGTGATTCATGCCATTTACCGTTGAGCTGTTATTAGCCAAGGATTTGAACTTTCAAGTTATTATTTGCTACAAAGATTCTCTTCACTGTATCCATGTTTTCAAGGAGCCAACTCATAGATACCATAAATATGTTATTTTGATTCAAGACATCAAGTATCTTTTCAATCTTAATTGACTTGCTTCCATTGCTCACTCCTATCGTGGAGGAAATAATTGTGTTCGCTTCATAACTTAGTTTGGAGCCTGTGGTCCGCACATCTCCGCAAGGTTTATCAAACCTCCTCTTTGCAAATTCAACTAAGTTTTGTACATTATCGTCTTTCATTTTTCATTTTGCTTTCTTTTCTCTTTATTTCTCTTAACTTTGTAAAAAAAAAAAAACTATTAATTAATTAAACCAAACCATTTTAAATTATTTCTCTAAAAATAATTAATTAATAATTACTAATTTACTTATTAATAACTAGAAACTGAAATCAGCTATCCTAAGCAGCCTTTCTCTTATTTTAAAGACTTTCATTGTCACCATCAAATGACTTCAACAGTAATATGTTTCACCCCTTATTTTCTGTTTCATCCTATCATTCTATTTCTAGCAGCTACAAAAACAGAATTAAAGGCTCTTTGAAACTAATACTGCCTGGGAATTAACTAATTTACCTCCTGAAAAGAATGTTTTAGCATGCAGGTGGGTTTATAAAAAAAAATTTGTCAAGTAGTCTAGTGGCTAGAGTTCACACATTTTAAATGTGGAGAAATAGGGTACCCGTGGTTTGAATCTCGGCTCTTACATCTATTATGCATTTGTTGTACAACTGAGCTAAGCTCACGTGGACGGTTTATAAAATTAAATACTAAATAGAAAGCAATGTGAAATTTGACTAGATTGCTTGCCAAAGGCTACACTCAATTAGTAGGTGTGGCTTTTGACAAACTAATACTGATCTATTAATTCGTTAGTTATCATTTTCTGTTTTTACTGTTACATGTTCCCAGTTCTGTATAAAGCCATTCAATTTTTCTGATTAGGCTCTACATAAAGTTATTCTTGTAATTCTCTTCCAATTAATTGAAACAAATGCACTTCTATTTTACTATTGATTTTTCTCCAATAATTAGACCCTTCAATGATAGTTACAATTCATGTATTCTGAAGAGTCATAAGCAAATTGGAGGCTACTTGCAGTCAAAGTTAGAATCATATAACTGTATGCTGATAGAACAATACACCAATCAAATCAAGTCTATAAAAATGGTGGCGGCTTATGATATACTACTACTATAGTTAGTAGATAATTATAATTCAAATGCCACACTATTAATTATTTTCATAAGTTGAATTACTCATTTATACATATCAGTGGTATTAGGGAAAATGATAGTATTAGGACATCAGAAAGTAATAGGACTATCAGTGGTTGTTTTCTTGTGTGACTAATTTTTAGAGAAACTACCTAATTTCTATGAAAATTTTAATTAATTGCAGTGGAAGAATAGTTTGAATTTTCCCAACCAGAAAGTGGGAAGTTGAGGCTAATTTGACCAATACATGAATATATTATACAATTGTAAAAAATGTCAAAAGTAGTGTTTACAAGTCTAACGCAAAAATACATAAAATAAGTTTGTGTTTACTAATACTATGGTCTACACTAATAATAATAATGGATGATATGATATAGAGCATATCTATCTATATCAATATGGTCCAAATCGTGTCAAAATTGCAAAAGTTGCCAAATAAGACTCACTTTTTCTTATCCATTTGGTATATATCTCCCCAGAAAAGGTTACAGTTGCTGGCAACTAAGCAGCAATAACAAAGTTGCTAGCTAGGATTCGAGGAAGCCAGCAGACATAACAAAATTCAATTGAAATTCAAGCACACTTTTGTTCTTTACACGTTGAGTCAATTTGACCAAGAGAAATGATATTTGTACAATCAATTTGTGACAATTTTTTGATAACTTTCTCTTTTATACTCACATTACGTTTTTATTTCTCTCTTCCTTTTTCTCTCTCCATTATTTTTGACCAATAAAAAAAGAAAGAAAATAAGTTGTCACAAAAGTTGTTGAAAATGGTTGTTCAAATATCACAACTCTTTGACTAAATTTGTTGATAAACATTAGTAAAGAATTTAAAACTATGTATGATGATCATGAATCTTTCAGAATAACAATTTTCTTGAAATTAAGTTGTGTTTCAAATTTAACATTTCATGCACTTAACTTTTATGTTTATAGTTATCTACGGAAAAATGAAGTTGAGGTTGCTGCAATTAGTACTAAAACTTCATTTAAACTTGCATGATATTAATTTAGTAAATAGTTAATAATGTTAAGTGATAATAGACCAATGCAATAATTTTTACTTAACTAATAAATGAGAAATGTTTTGTACCCAAAAAAAAATTAAATATGTTAACTATTGGTTAAAGATTTTAAATAGTTATTTTTTATGAAAGTTTGTATAATAAAGTGTATTGGAAATTAAAAACTTAGATATTTTTAAAGAACAAATACTTAATTTAAAATGTTTAAAGAGTGTTCAGGAGCACTCGTAAACGAGACTTAATAATTTTATTCATGTGTCTAATTTTCATCATTTGGCATTGGTTAAATTACCCACAACTCTTGAGAAAAAAAAACTTATTATTATTATCATTATTTTTTATAGGAAATTAAATGAGATTATAAGACGTTACTTGCATAATTTAACTAAAATTTTATTTCTTTTGGGACATACTAATTCTTATAGTACACTCCCAATTTCATGATTGGGCTCCCCTATACAAGAATTGTCATTTTGTGAAATATAGAAAAGCAAAAGTAACGTTCAACGTTACTTTGGTCAGATGCTGTCTCCCAAATAAAAAAAACCATGTTATGCTCCAACGTGTCCTATAAAGTATTCCTATTCCCTTTCACTTCCAACTTTTTCTATAAATACCTTTATGCTCCTCATTTCATCAAATCTCATAACTCTCTCCCCTTTTATACAAAGAAAAAACTTTCATAACTTATTCTTCCACTTATTTTTCTCATATCTTACCCCTATTCACATTCTTCATATTAAGCATAATAAGCTTTTGAAGCTTAGCTAGATATAGCTTCAACATATACATGGATCACCACCACCAAGCACTATCAATTTTTTCATTCTTATTAGCACTTCATTTATCAATTTCAGGTAATTTTACAATTTAATTAAACCAAATCACCAAAAACAAACTTTTTATAGTTCACAATGTTTCGATATTTTTGTTGACCAAATTGTCTCTTATATTTCATACGAGAGTATGATTTAATCTAATTAATTTTGTGAATATATCATATGTAGGTGTAATTTCAACAACATTCACATTTGTTAACAAATGTGACTACACAGTGTGGCCAGGGATTCTTTCAAATGCTGGGGTCCCAACACTTCCAACCACAGGCTTTGTTCTCCAAACCGGCGAAACCACCACCGTCGCCGCACCAGCCTCATGGGGCGGCCGTTTCTGGGGCAGAACTCTTTGCTCCCAAGACACCGATGGAAAATTCTCATGTGTCACCGGCGATTGTGGGTCCGGAAAGGTCGAATGCTCTGGCAACGGAGCCACACCACCGGCAACTTTAGCTGAATTCACATTGGACGGCTCTGGCGGTCTTGACTTCTTCGATGTTAGTCTCGTTGACGGTTACAATGTGCCTATGCTAGTCGCCCCTCAAGGCGGCTCTGGCGATAATTGCACCACCACGGGATGTATCGGTGATCTCAACGGCGCATGTCCTTCGGAGCTTAGAGTGATGAGTGCGGACGGGAAAGACGGTGTCGCGTGTAAAAGCGCGTGCGAAGCTTTTAATTCACCGGAGTATTGCTGCAGCGGCGCTTATGGGACACCAGACACCTGCAAACCTTCTACTTATTCTCAATTGTTTAAGAATGCTTGCCCACGTGCATATAGCTATGCTTATGATGATAAGACCAGCACTTTCACTTGTGCAAATGCAGTAGATTATACTATCACATTTTGTTCTTCTCCAACCACAAGGTTAGTTACTTTATTTTTACTTCTCCTCAAAATAATAACGGTCAAAAATTTACCATTGCGCACCTATTGAATCTTAACTAATATGATGATTCAACCCCTTATGACCCAATAGTTATGAGTTTGATTCGACTAGATTGGTTAATGTATACAAGTGCTCTTTGTTTAGTAAAGTAGATCAAATCAAGTGATTAATGAATATTGTCAAATCAGAAATTGTTCAATGAACTCGGAACAATTTCTTGTCAGTTATAATTTACCTTGTGGCCGAATAATTTTTCTATGAATCGGAGGGTTAATAGAACAAAATAAGAATAACGATTTAATAGATGTTTACTTTTTAGCCACCATGATTGGTGGGTAATCAATTTCAATTTCTCAATTTCAAAAGAAATTGATGCAAAGGGAAACAATGTTTGCAATTGCAAGCAATCTAGTAGGTGAAGCAACATAATGGCCGGCAGAAATAGTTATGAATGTCACCAAATCCAAAATATCCAATGTGATAGGTCTCCTTGGTCAGGTACTAGCGACCATATCTAGAACCAAATAATATTAATTGATGTACATTGGATTCGCAAAATATGGGTGGCAGTGGCACACATGCCAAGGGTTATCGTGACACAACACTATTGGTAATATGTCAACATCAAAATAAGTTACCAAAAAGTGTGATGAATTTTACGACCGTTAGGAAAATTACATTGTGACACGTATTTTACATGTGATATTGTTATGTCTATTGTTGCATTTTGATTTTTTTTTTAGATTTTTGATAATTTTTCTATTGTATTTTCAGTCGAAAGGCAACACAAGGGCAAGACACAAAACAAGAAAGTTCTTCTAACTCCGCCTCACCTCAGCTTAACAATGACAATACAATGGTTTATGAAGGTGGTATTGATCAAAGTGAAATCTCAAAAGCCATGTGCACCCATGTGCTCCAATCACAAACTATTGCGTGCATTATTAGCATCACTATGGTCACTTGGCGGTTGGGCCAACTCTTCTAATGAGATCTTCATTCTTAGGGCATTTTCTAGTGTAGTTAGGCCCATAATCATCCAATATGACCACATATTCACGTTCATCGGTCCAAATATGGGACCCTCTTTAAAATTAGTTTGACTTATTAGCATGACATGAACCATGCGTGAGTTAAGTATGGCTCATGGATTTGGCCTTATTGACTAGGACATGACTTATTTCAAGGGAAAGGTCCTACAACCCTTGACATTTTGTCCTAAAAAACCTTTGTGCAGGAGGCCAAGCTACCACCACATTCATTTATTTATTTATACATGTAGCAATATAGGTCACGATGTAGTTAGTGAAATGGACTTTTCTACTACTAAAATTATTCTAGTTATGATAAAAAAAAAAAAAAAAAATCCAATGTTATAGATCACTAGGCATACTATTATTGAATTCTTTGTATTGAGGGGGTGGGATTCATTTATTGATTGGAGAATGTAATATTTGGCTATAATAAGGAAATGGATGTTTGTGTATATTATTATTGTCAATTATTTTTTTTTAACGGATTATTATATATTGGCTATAACGGATTATTATATATTGGCTATTATATATTAATACCTCCAATATGTCAATGTTTCATGTTTGTAATTGTGGTTACAAAATACAAACATCATGCTTAAAGTGGTGTAAAAAGAAACACCGTTAGAATTTATAACATCATGCTTAACTCTTCAATTCTCTGGCCATTATTGCTGGTCCATTTAGGCTCTGTTTGGATTAACGAAATAGAACGGAGCGGAATAAAATAGAACATAATGGAGTGGAATGGAGCGGAGTGAAATAGAGATTTCATTCCACCGTTTGGGTATTTTATGAAATGATGTAATTATGTTTCCATTCCATTGTTTGGAAAGTGGATGGAACTGAACAAGTTATAATTTTTTATTCCATTTTTACCCCTATTTAAATACATTTTTTTAGAGAATATTATTAAAATTTAATCACCTTCTATTTTATAATAGGCTTAATTGCAGTTTTAGCCCCCTAACTTTTCCAAAGTTGTGATTTTGGCCCCTAAGAAAAAAACTACAAAACAGCCCCCTAAGTTTTGCAATTGTAGCAGTTTTGGCCCCCAAGACTGATATTGACTCGGTCTAAGCTGACGTGACACCCTAAGTGAGGTGCCACGTATTATTTTTATTTTATTTTTTTGCCTTGGGGGGCCAAAACTGCTACAGTTGCAAAACTTAGGGGGCTGTTTTGTAGTTTTTTTTCTTAGGGGGAAAAAATCGCAACTTTAAAAAAGTTAGGGGGCTAAAACTGTAATTAAGCCTTTATAATATTGGAGAGGACTATTTTATAATACTGTCGGACTTGTAAAATAAACAATAAAAAATGCAAGAAAGAAAACATATGCACAGTGGATTCCATGTTATGGTGCAAATTGCTGGAAAATGCATTATCCAAGAGGGAATAGGAACTTAAAAAAAAAAAAAAAAAACACCAGCAGCTTTCGTAAAAAAATAAATAAAAAAAGAGCATACTGAAGCTTACAAAGTTTAATGCACTCATCTCAAATTAAGCATATACACAGCTAACTATCTTACTAGAAGAAATGTGAATTATAATGTATTTGAGAGAAATAGGAAACAATACAATGAAGATAAGGGTAAAAAGGTAATATTTAATTTATGAAGTTTCATTCCATTGCATACACTCTAAATTGGGTGGAATGAAAAATTGAAAGATTTGATCGATGGAATGGAATGGGTACCATTGTATTTCATTCATATTTTGCAAATCCAAACAATAGAATCTAATAACTTATCACTCCATTTCATTCAACTGCTATAAGCAGAACACCTTCTAGTTCCAAATTATACGTATTAGAAAGCTATATTTAATCATGTAATTAAAAAAATAACTATATTTAATCAAGAGAAATGAAGGTCCTTCTCATATAAATATACTATGGGACCTTTCTAATTGCAATAGTAATACTCCCTCCAGTCATATTTACAAGAGACAATTTACTTTTTAGATACGTTGAATAATTTATGCATCTAGAATAGAATCTAAACCAAATACATAATTTATCTAATGTATCTAAAAAGTCAATTTAACATCCTTAAGCCTAATAAGGAGTGGGGATTTCCTCACCACATATTTAATTACTGCTATTATATTTAATTAATGCTATTATTTCACCGGTACATGGTCTCATACAACAAGTTTATCATAATCAAACATTTTTTATCATAAAATCTAGTGCAATATTCCATGCCTTGTGCTGGTGGGGTCTTCCATTTCTTATCCTACCACAGCAACTTGATTTTTTTTTTCTTAACTCTAATTATCACGGAAATGAGCCTGATGAAGTAAGTAACGATTCGATATTAAGTGTGAAATTCATTAAACAATAAGATGATGTTTAGTTTTTTGTTGAAACTTTGGTTTGAATTAAATATTTCCAATAAGAATATTGTATTCAATTTCTTAGAAGAACTAAAACATTGTTTATGGTTGAATACTTACGCTTGACGACAAGGTTGTCTTCTACAATAGCAAGCCCTAGTTTTCTAGTGAGAGAAACTCTAACTTCTCTCTAAACTTTCTTTCCCCTTCGTTCATCGAGGATGGGTGGTTTTAGGTTATTTTTTGTCCTAGAATCACTCTTCTACATCTTTTTCCTCTTTTCTTTCAATCTAAATAAGTAGTTTTCACATCTATCAAGTTTTCCTTTTGTTTTTTTTGTGATTTCGTCGTCTAAGTGCGGCGTTGTGTTGTTCGTCGTCTTGTGCAGCGTTTGATTTTGCGTCTTTTCGCGGTGTTTGTTCAGTTCCTATTGAAAGATCTACATCGGTCAATTACAAATTCAACCAATCATTTGGACGTCAACGTTGCAGATCCGGAAGCATGGGTATTTCGGTGACTTAGGTTTTATCATATTATTTGTAGGCATTTTGCCGTTGTATGTTATTAACCTGGATGTTATGAGTTTGTTCGCAGATTCACCCTTTAAGTTTTTAGCGATGTTTGTATCTGATGTACTCTATCGATTTGAATGAATGAATATCGTTTTGTTTTTGTCAAAAAAAAAATTACGCTTGACAACTGCCATCAAGGTTCACGTCCTATTAGAATTGAGAATGTGACATTAAAGAATACTTTGATGAGATGTTAAGAGATTTCCTTCAACTTAATTGGAGGATATGAGTTCAAATTCAGCCTAAAAATGCAAGGGTTAAATTTTTCTATTGCAATGTTACCTAACTCGAAGAAATTAATTTCCACGGTTGATGTGAAGAGGATATTCGGTACCCACAATTGAAATTGAAATAACAATTATGTATGCTTTTTTTTTCTTTTTCAAATCTTAATATTTATAGTACAAAAAATAAATAGTGCCATCCAAGATCTTAGACGGTTACTCATCTTAACCTAAAGTCTTATGGAAATAGGGGGTGCTGACCATAGTTTATATTGTGTGTCTTACGCGAATGGTATGATTTGTCATGCCATTAGTTTAATTTAAGTGATGTGGAGTATTAAAAGAAGAAGTGTGCACTCCACATCACTTAAATTAGAAGAAGAAGTGTGCACTCCACTTAAATTAGAAGAAGAAGGAGTGGTAATTAAATTATCCCCCTCAAAGACATGCGTATAATGACCATTTGTTTCACGCAAATAAGTTATTGGATACTTCCTCCGTCCCATAATAACTGAGTCATTTGCAAAAAAATATTGTTGCAGAAAAATTGACTCATTTTACTTTTCAATACAATATTAATTATTTTTTTCCAATTATAACACTAATTAATATTACTTTTACCACTCCCAATTCAATATATTCTATTTTGCATTTATGATAAAGAAGAATCCACCGATAGTTGATAAGGGCACTCAAAACTATTTTTCTCTCTCTTTCACTTATACACTTTTTCTTATTAAGTGTGAAATGAGTCAAGGGCTCAGTTAAAATGGGACGCAGAGAGTATTAATAAATGAAAGGATGAAGCAGAAAAAAATTAATAAACTATAAATCAAAAACTACATGAAGTGGATCTATTTATCAAATATTTCTGATTTTATTTTATCAAATAAAATTACCAGCTAATACAATAAACCAGTATGTTGATCTTACCAATATATTATCTTTGTTTCTTTAAAAAATATACTAACAAGATATATCTTTTAACTTGGACAAAAACTAAATTATTCTTCATTGAAAAATTTAGATGTACAGGTATTAATTAAGACATAAATTTTCTATCTAATAATATTCTTATAAAAATCTATTTAGCACAAGAAAAGTTGAACTCTGAGAATGGTAATAATTTAGAAGAAAAAAACAAAAAAATGTCAGAAGTGGGATTTGAACCCACGCCCTCTCTCGAAGACCAGAACTTGAGTCTGGCGCCTTAGACCACTCGGCCATCCTGACTTCTTGATATTATTTTCCACATATAATATGTATATTAATAATTTCAGTAGCATACTATAACATTAATTGATAGACTAATAGTATTTATTTTATAACAAAAAATTTACTTTGAAAATTGGTTTCTTCCTCTCTTTTATGTATTTTCTTTATCCTGTAAATAAATATTTTAAAACTTTTGTACCAAATAAATTAAACTCATATTTCACGGTTTTATAATACTTACAAAAACTTTTAATTTTATTACTACTAGTGTTTATGAGATATATTTATAGTTGCTAATTATGCATCGGATTATTTGTTTTATGAATTTTGATATTATTCATAACTTAAAAAAAAAGTTATGAATCACACATTCCCCTACAAAAAAATATCAATCATACACAAATAATCAAGGCTCTCATAAGCTACATCTTTATTTCCTTTCCTCCATACATTTACTTGGGTTTCATTTAGAAGAGCACTTAAATTATGATTGTTCATATGAAAAATTTGGGCATGTGTGGGTGGAGTATTTCATGGCTCGACCCTACAATTCAAAAAACCTCAAAATTGAAAAATTACATATCACCTTACACTACTAAAAAAACAAAACTTAGTGAGGGATATTTAGTGAGGGAAAACATGAAATCCCTCTCTAATTCCGTCACTAAATTTTGCGACCAAGGAATTTGTGAGGAATTTCATTTTTTCCGTCACTAATTTCTCTCGCTAATTTTGCTTTTTCTAGTAGTGTTAACATATGATGATGGTGCCTACCTAACAAGCATAAGACTTTCTAGATTTTCATGCTTTGAACAGGTACTAGTCAAATACAATACAATACAAGGCTCCCATTTCTTCAACTTGATCAGCCTGGCCTATTATCTCATCATAAATCCAAGACTTTCACTCAATTGGATTGGCTTATTGTGTTCATAAATGATTGGTTTAATGTGTCTACAAATCATTTTCATCTTAACAATTTTTCTTTTTGTTCCAAGCTTATGTTGCTATAGGAGTCTTGTTTCTCTCTACTTGTTAGATCACATGTTTATAACATCAATATGCTAGGAATCGGTCTTCAGGCTCCTTGGCTAAGGACATGATTTGGAGTCTGTTTCGATGGTCTGCAAGCATAGCAATTTCTTTACATCACAACCGGATTAGATTTTCTCTAACACTACATAAGCAGACCATTTTGTTTCTTCCTAGGCTTCTCATGAGGTTTTTAAGGTTTCATCAAATTTCATAATCTGGATTGGACCGGACCTTGATTTGGTTAATCTTTCCAACAAGAGAACACTTCCTTTTGATGGATTGCGACAAGAACTCGGTCCAAAGCTGGTAAATTTGAGAGCTTTGATTTGACCAAACATAGACTCTTTTTTCAAGAGCTTACGGTGAGTCGTCTCCTTACCAACTGAGTCTACTTTCATTGACAACATAGGTTTCCTTTGAGATAGTCATATGTTCGTCATTGCTTATTGTTTCTCATTTCAAGAAATATATTAACAAGTTATATATATTCTGCTCTTTGTGATAACCTCATGAGTAGCATAGTCAAAGCAATTCATATATAATTTTTTTAGGTAATCATGCTATTAATGTAAAGTATTCAGCAGCTTGTCATTAAATCACTGTCGAGGAATCTTGCTTGCCAACTTTAGTAGGGTCTTTCTTCCTAAGTCTTAACCATATTTTTTTCTATCCATCAGGCTCGAATTCGGGACTTTGATTAAGGGATTTAGATTCAGTTGCACTCGTATCAATATAATGTTGGTAATTTATATATATTTCATTCAAACAAATAAAAAATGTATAATAAAAAACAAGAAGAAAATAAAGGAATAATAAAAACAAATATATATGTAATATCCCCTAAAAAAAATCGTATGTAATTTGAATCGAAGAAAACAAAAGTGAGAGAAATGAGAATAGAGAAGAAAATATAATATTAATACCCTTACAGTTTTGGTAGCTATGAATTACGGCTATGTGTGACATTTTCTTTTCTTTTTGAATATAACTTTTTTCGTTCTGTTTTTTATATGCAACGAAAAATCAGCAAGAGATTATTCACCACCTCCTCCTTCTGCAATTGGGTTTGAAACAGGAACAGGGGAGATGCCAATGATAGTAACAGTCCTCCAAGTCCCACTCTTACCCCTTATTATTTATTTTTACTTTGATTATGCTAATATTCTCTTTGCAGTGTTAAGAAAACAAAATTAAAAGTCTCTTATATCACCGATTAAGGGTCCGTTTGGTTCGAGAATTAGGAGGGGAGGGGAGGGATTTTAACAGAGGGGAGGGGAGTGGAGATATTTTAATTAAAAACGTGTTTGGTTCGCAAGGTGAGGGGAGGGGGAGGGATTTTAAAATTATTTTACTGTTTTACCCTTAAACTTAATTAAATAAAAGAACCTACTTGATTTTACAATTTCAGAGACCAACCAATGACAAACACA
>Ga0228711_1002084_pt1 | contig 30416 bp, 18 predicted proteins | sample MedpolnodulmetaG_2_FD_177996 | JGI IMG/M metagenome (GOLD analysis project Ga0228711, IMG submission 177996) | Root nodule microbial communities from Medicago polymorpha collected in Santa Monica, California, United States - brown nodules | ecosystem: Host-associated > Plants > Roots > Nodule... | reverse complement strand
TGTGAACCAATTTCTGAGTCTGTCAAAAAAAAAAAAAACAATGTGTGAGAACACTATTTAACATTCTCCTAACTTTTTTTTATGGCATCTATCAAACAAAAATGGTGACCCCACCCTAGGAATAAATTCCATTATATCTTTTGTTGGAAGTATTTGGCTATTTGAATGGGCTTTTGGCAATTTAGATATGAGAATTGATCTTCATCCATGAAAAAAGAAGCACTCACAACTCAATGGACGAAAGTACTCCTACGTGATTTAAGTCATATTCGATACTTTTAGCGTGACTTGACTCACGCTGCGTGCTCTAATAGAACATCAACTCAAAAACATAACCATTCATTTTCAAAAGTTTCAAAAACTTTCCAAAGTGTGATTTTGTTTCCCTTCTAGCACGATTTTGCTCATTCTTGCGTCATTCATGGTCAATTTCTCCCACAAAATCACGTAACTATTTGCATTGCCTTTTTTTGGTTTAAATTTTGGTATTTATGAAGAAATTTTACATTTTTAGGCTTTTAGAAATTTGGTTTGTATGACAGTTTTTAATATTGTTAGTGATCAATTAAGTTAGGAATTGTAGTTTAGAAGTTGATTAGAATAGGTTTGATTGAAATGTGGTAGGTTAGAGTTAAGAATTGTTAGAAATTGTGTTGAACTCTAGGTATTTGATAAAATGTCCCAATGAAAATTTGTTTGTTTTTTGCGTTGTTAATGATGAAATTAGTTAGAAATTGGTTTGTTGTGGTAGTTTACAAATTGAAATTACACTGTCGAAGTTTAACTGTTGTTTTTGAATAGTTAGAAATGACAAAATATCCCTATGAAAAATCATTGATTTTTTGCTTTTTGAAATGTTGTGTAGATGTGTCTCAGAGGCTGGACATAATTAGGTTAGGGAGGGAGTCTGGTACCGGTAGTGCACGTGCCAAAAAGGTCGCACAACATCCTCCTTAGGCTCAGCCTAGTAGATAGAGACAGGGGGCGGAACGAGGATTAGTAGGGGTGATGATGCGGAGGGAACGACGTCACAGGCGGGTGTGTCTCAGACAGTGGATCCGACGTAGTATCAACATCAATATGAGGTGTATCAATCTCAGTATGAGCATGCTCATTTGCAAGTGGGTGAGGCTCAAGAGGAGCACGGGATAAAGTATCCCTATCACTAGGAGGCTCATTGAGGAGGAGGAGAAAGAGTATAAACAGGGCATACAACTATTGCAAGAGGAGCTGGGTTTTACAGAGGAGGTGAAAAATCAATGGGGTTCGTATGTCAGCTTCACTCGCCTGAAGGAGCGTTATGAAAGACCCCTTAATAGATGTAATCAGTTTGAGGAGCCTGCTGATGAAGAGGAGGGGGAGGAGACACTTGTTAGGAACGCCTGCATTAAGACGTTTTTGTTGCTCTTGGTTGGCTACACTATTTTCGCCAACAAGAACAACAAAAACGTTAGTCTAATATGCCGACGACGTTTCAGGACTTGGACAGGTTGGACGAGTGATCATGGTGCGGGATGATACTTGCTTTTCTGTAGACCTTTTAGACAAATTCAATGGATATACTTAAATGTGCAATTAGGGGTGTTCATCTTTTTGAGTAAAACCAAATAAAACCGCAATTCAAACAAATTCAAAGTGTTTGGGTTGAACAACTTTTTGACCAGACATAAAATTGAACCAAACCGTTTAAAACGATCATGTTTGATTCGGACCAACGAATTTTAAAATTCAACTAATATTTAATCAAAACAAAACAATAAAAAATAATCTACATGTTACTACATGACAATCATAACTCACTTTTATTTTATTTTTTCCCTTCAATTTCTATTCTTTTATATTTTCCCCTCACTATATTTTCTAAACTAAACAAAACCTTGAGTCATATAAACAAACAAATTTAATGTCTCGAAAGCTTTACGGGCATCAACTATTTTTTATGGTTTTACTTATTTTATGATACCGATGGTCTAACTTTCTAACAATGCACACATGTTTTTCCTCAACGAGTCATTGTCACATGGAGAGTGACGACAATGAGTCATACAAGCTTTTGGCTATGGATTGGTCCACTTGTTCTCGGTGCACTTGCATATCATCGTATCACGCTGGTTAAAATATACTCCATAGGCATTTCACACGATATTAAAAAAATATAATTAAATTTGTGTAAAATATAAATATTACGAGTTGTTTTATAAAATTGTCTTTAATAAATTGTATCAGAAAGATAAATTAAAGAATTGAAAGAAGAATGAATAATAAAAAGTTAAGCATATAATAGAAAAAGTAACATTAAAGTTTCATTGATATTGAAAAACGACATATAACTTGGGACAAACTTTTTTCTAAAACGACATACAATTTGGAACGGAAGGAGTATTTGGGAAATGTTAAGGGGCCCTTAAGTACCTTAAATATTAATTTTTCATGTAAGGTTGTGTAATTAATATATTGAAAATTGAAAATTTTAACATTTAAAAAAATAATTACTCTCTGTTCCATAATAACAGAAACATTTGTAAAAAAAATATTGATCCATTTCACTTTTTAATACAATAATAATTACTTATTTTTAATTATAACTCTAATTAATACAAGTGTCGCCACTCCCAAGTCTACTTTACATTTATAATAAAGAAGAATGCACCAATACTTGACAAAGACACTCAAAACTGTTTTTCTCTCTCTTACAAATATACATTTTTTCTTAATCGGTATGAAATAGTCAACTGACTATATTAAACTGAGACGGAGGAAATACTTAATATAGAATAGTTAACGAGTGCTTCAGAAATACTCGTTAACGAGTCAATACATTTTAGCCTACCAATTTTATTTTATTCCTTTCATTTCATGCAATTCATTTTAATTATTAAGAAAAATGTAATTCTTTTATAATATAAATTATTTTGAAGTGGATTTTTTCCTTTCAAATTACACTCGCACAAATGACACTTGTTGAAAGATTTACTATAAACAAAACCAAACTCCATCACTGTATCTGTGTGGGAACTCAAACTACTTCACTGATTCATTCCTCTCTCTATTCCTTAAACCAAACATGGAAATCATTCCGATCCCCACCGATTCCTACACACTCGGCTTCATCGGCGCCGGTAAAATGGCCGAAAGCATTGCCAAAGGTGCCGTCCGCTCCGGCGTCTTATCCCCTTCTCGCGTCAAAACCGCCATCCACTCTAACCCCGCTCGCCGTACCGCCTTCGAGTCCATCGGCATCACCGTCCTTTCTTCAAACGACGACGTATTATTCCCTCTCAATTGTTTCACTATTTATTCAACTGCGTTGCGTTTTCCTTTTATCATTTTCTGATTCATTTTTTTCTTGTAGGTTGTTCGTGATAGTAACGTCGTCGTCTTCTCGGTTAAACCGCAATTATGTATTTCTCTGTTTCAGACTTTCAATGTCGTTTATGAAAGAAGCGTCGTCGTTTTACTCATGAGTTTTGTTGTTGTTGTTGCAGTGAAGGACGTTGTTTTGAAATTGAAGCCGCTTCTTACTAAGGACAAGCTTTTGGTTTCCGTTGCTGCTGGAATCAAGATGAAAGATCTTCAGGTAACGTAAATCCAATAAGCCGAGCTTATAGCTTTTCTTTACTAGCTTATAGAGTTTGTAGCTTATTTTATCATTTTTTATTTCTATTTTACCCATTTTATTTTAATTGAAACAAATAAATCAAGTATTAATTCAAGGTTGTAAATTGTCAATAAGTGGCATTTTGCGTCAAGTTGTATTCTGTTCATGCTGAAAAGTGTCTGTATAACTCAACTTTCAAGATTATTGAATATCTCAACTTTTTTGCAAATATGTTCTTTCAACAAGTGTAATTTGTGTGAGTGTGACATTTAATATTAGATGAGTCTGTATTTGTGAAGACAGGGAGAATGTATTCTCAGGTTCTACTCTCCTCGGTCAATTTTGGTGGGTTAGTTTAACTTCTTTAAAAAAAAAAAATAGTTGATGGAAAATTGCTGCTTACCCACGGCTTAATACTTTGGAAATTAATAAAATTAAACATAGGGTTCTTGGTTTCTAAACGCTAAATGAGTTAATCAGAGGGCGAAATACTCTATTCAACTTTAAACTCTTTTTTGGAACAGTGTAGATTGTGCGCATACTTCACAAGTTTGTGCAAGTAGCTTTTCTCTTTGCAATCTTGTTTCCTTTTCTTTAGTTTTACAGATTTAGCTTGGTTGTATATTTTTGTTGAAAATAGTTGTTTCATAAAATGTAGGAATGGGCTGGCCACGAAAGGTTTATAAGGGTAATGCCTAACACAGCTGCTACAGTTGGCGAGGCAGCGTCAGGTATTACCAATTTTTACTACACTTCAAGAACATATTGTATTTTCTTCTGCAGATATTTTCTTTGTGCAGAGAGTTGAGACTGTGTGCTATGTGACTTATCTCATATCACTTGGTTCTGTAGTTTACATTCTGAATTCTAAATTGTCAGTTATGATTCATATTATTGCTTTATGTTAAAGTGAATTTCTCCAAAAGTTTGGTGACAACTTGAAAGTGCAGATGTAATTGTAATTTTATTCCTTAAACTTCTACATGCAAAAACCAAGATAATCTAATGCCCAATGGGTTCTGGAGTTTATCTCTGCATTTGGAAGTAGACTGGTGTTTAATATTTTATTTGTATCATATGCTTTTCGAACAATTATTGTTCTGCAGTCTTGTGCATCTATATTAGTTACTATGAGAGGAAGCTGGTTGTTAATTATGACAGCAAGGGGGTGTTTGTTTCAAGTTATAGTCATTATCTCTGTGATTGATACTTTGGGATTACTATTATCAGTAATATTTTTCTCCAGTATGATAGACCCTGGTATAGTTTTAAATTGTATTTAGCTATATGAACTAAAAAAATAAAAAATGGTAGAATGTGATGAAACTGGGATGTTATAGTAGATTAGATTTTAAAATGACTTTGATTCCCTATGGGAATATAAGATTCCACCCTTCACGATGAGAACGTCGAAGAGAGAAAACACGACCTAAATATATTCCTGGAGGTCCATCATACCCGAGAATACTTTTTTAAAACCTTGGACCAAACACGTGAATGTTAAATTCCTAATCTCACTTTCTTAGGAATATATTTGCATGCTTGAAACAAATCCACTCCAAGATTTGGGTATGGTGAATGCTGTTCTTTCATACTTTAGAAGTTACTCTTGGTTGATGATAATAGTATGTGATAATGGTTTTGTTCTTCACTTTTATGAAAGGTGGAATGTAGTCTTTGAAGTCAAAATTTATAGAAGTTTTATCTTGTAGTGATGCCCAAATTGCATGGGTAAATAATCTCAATTGTGAAGATAACCTTCTTTCATAAATCACAAGATCAAGAATGCCTTCTTTTAAGCATTATGTAATTCTGTTTATTGTGTTTTTCTAGAATACAATGGCTATTTTCAGCCTTACCGTTTACATTGTTGACAATTACAAACTTGCATGAATAAATTAACTTATGCCAAACCATGACAGTTATGAGCTTGGGGGGAGCTGCAACAGAAGAAGACGCAAATCTTATATCCCAATTATTTGGGTCAATTGGCAAAATATGGAAAGCTGATGATAAGTATTTTGATGCAATAACTGGCCTGAGGTATGCAAATCTCATTTTACAAAATGATAGAATAATACTCCCTCCATTTCAAAATGAGTGTCATTTTAGCAAAAAGAAATTGTTTCAAAATGAATGTCATTCTCACTTTTCAATGTACTATCAATTTCTTTTTTCCAATAGTACCCTTTAATTATTATTATGCACACTACTTCCAAATTATCACATTCAACTTTAATTTATAATGATGGGAAATGCACCAATAGTTGACAAGGCTATTTTAGTAAAAGTGTCATGTCTATAAACAACATTATTGCATTTATTAATATATGTGTAACAATCTTAAACGACACTCATTTTAAAACGGAGGGAGTATTTGGGTATTATGTCAAATCCACAAGAAGTTTCATTTTATCTTTGATGGACGAAAATTCTGAGGTAAGAGATGCTCCATGATAATGGTGTGATACTAGGACAGAGGAGAGAAGGAGGGGTTTGAGTCTAGTTAAGTCATGTCCATACAATTCTCATTCTTAGCTATTCACATTTGAGAGAACAAAAGAAGAGTGTATGTGACCTGAAAATGTTCTGTTGGGTGATAATTGTCTTTTTCCTCTGTTTTGGTCATGTGTCTACGTGGGAATTGGACCCAGGCCTACCTCTACCTGATTCTGCATTATCCCTGAAAACCCCCATGGTAAAACTACTTTGGTGTATTTACTAAAAAATGTTCTATTTTTGTGAATTGTGCAGTGGGAGTGGTCCTGCTTATATTTATTTAGCAATAGAGGCTCTGGCTGATGGAGGAGTAGCAGCTGGTTTACCACGTGATCTTGCATTAAGTCTAGCTTCTCAGACTGTGAGTGTAGTGTAATACTATCCTTTTGACCATTTAACTGTGTTTAAAATTCGGGCGATGCTTGCTTTGGAACTATCTTATACTGTTGCCCATTTTGTTAAAATCCCAGATTTAAAGAAATAAAAAAATTTAGATGCATTGAATAAATATGTTGCAAATCAATCCTTTTTTAACATCTTGAAGAGTAAAATCATTTTGCTATTCTATAGGATGATATTCCCAGTTTGCCAAGATTAAAACTTCTTCTGGCTTTTAAGTAAGTTGAAAAGGAGGAAAACAGTAAGATAGCTGCCTTGTGATCTAGAGGTCACAGTTTCGAAATAATGGAAACAGCCTTTCCACTTGTACGATAATGCTGTGTATATCTGCCTTCCCCAGACCCTACTTGGTGGTAGCTCCATGCACTGGGCTGCTTTCATCAGCTGCCCTGTGCGCAAGTCCATGCTCAGTAAAGTTTCCAACAATGAATAAGGAATTTAATTCAAGTAGTTTCAACTTTCAGCTATATTGTTGTGTTTACTGGGCAGAGTGAGCAAGGAATCTGTAAAATGAATCTAAAAAATCTAGTTGGCGAACTCGTATACCTGCTGATAGGCATATAGTAGTACTCCAAACAAGCCCAATAAATAAAAAGACAAGGTTACAGGGTAAACAAATAGCCGCTGCTTGAATATGTGGCAGCAAAAATCACACTATGCAATATCTTGTAGGGGCTAAACATCTGCATACCTTACTTATATTGGAACACTTTTGTTCCTACATATAATTGTTCTCTTGACTTATGTACGTGTATTTTCCAGGTATTAGGAGCAGCATCAATGGCCACCCAAAGTGGGAAGCACCCTGGACAGCTCAAGGATGACGTCACTTCTCCTGGTGGGACAACAATTGCAGGCGTTCATGAGTTGGAAAAAGCGGGTTTCCGTGGAATACTGATGAATGCTGTTGTTGCTGCTGCTAAACGCAGCCAAGAGCTTTCCTGAGTCTATTGATGAGGATCCTATGATTTCTAAGTGAAAATTCGATTTATGTAGAATTTTATGCCTATATATAGTATGTCAAATTAGGGTTCTTCTTTGAGATGAGTAAAACATGCGAGAATGTTTGTCCATAACAACATTCTTCTTTTTACGAATGCTACTAGTTATGGACAAGCTTGGTCGAATAGCAGAGAATAACGGTCAGTTCCGCGAACATTATGAATAGGAACACAAGATGCTTTAGTAATCAACCCCTGGCCGATTAGCAGAAGTTGATGTTTCTTTACAGAAGATGATTACTAAAGCATAGGAACACTTGGCCACTAGAGCTGCATCCACTTGTATATGCAATTATGCATTTTATTTCTAATCCTCCAGCTTGTTTCGTTTAAATGCCAACCTTCATGCGTTTGAAAGGTCATAAAGGTTCCACATAAAACCAGATATTATACTCTGTCGAGTGTTGTGAATAGGAGGCTAGAATGGTGCAACATTAGCCACAAAGTTAATTCACAATTTTGTTTAAAAATTTGCATGTTTTAGTTTGTTTAATAAAAATATTGTTCAACTGTCAGCCTTCTACGAGAGTTTATGAGAGAAATGTTTCTCTTACCGAAACCATTCCATAAAAAAATATACATAACAGCAGTACATTACATTTTAAGGCAGGTGATTTGATATATTTTTTTTAAATTCAACCAGCTTAAGTTCTGAGACACTTTACTGCAGAATTCAAGGCCTAAATGTTGTCTGAGTTTTTAAAATAATTTCGGCTTGGCATAGCAAGAAAAGTATATAATGATAACTTCTCTCGATCGAAAATTGATTAAATTTGCATTTGTAAATCATATTACGTAATACTCGGACAATATTAGGTTTGGATAGCTATCTTACAATAATACTAAAGTATAAGCCTCTTTCAAACTAACTCTTTTTTTTAATTGAATAGATAAGAGTATTTGATTTTTGATTTCATTTAAAATATATTGCATTAAAAAAACCATGACTTGTAAAAACGTAAAAATATATTGCATTGATCACTAAAGTATAAGCCTCTTTCAAACTAACTCGGGGGTATTTTTTATTTTTGATTTTTGCATTGAGAATAAATCAACCATGACTTGCAAATACATGTTAATTTTACATGAGTTATTCCTAAGAGGGATTTGACTTGTCTAGAGCGAAGAAATCAATATAGGATGTTTTAACAAGCCTATGATTTATTATTATTCATCTAAAGTAAGTTGCTCACTTAAAAGAACCAAATACTTCTGATGCTTTTGCATGATTAACCAATGGCATGCCTGTTGGTTCACTAACAACATCTTCTCTGTGATTGTAATTGCTAATAAAGAACGACAACTTCTTGAAAATCAGATAAGATTGGAGGCTACTTTTTAAAGTACCATTAGCTTGGGGAGGGGTTAGGATTTATGGTGAACTTAAATTGCATGAGGGAGGTCTATGTAACAAGTTCCTTTGCAATCTCAAACCCAGACATCAAACAAAATGGATAACTTTGAAAGAAATGCTATTAAACTAGTAAGATCAACATTTGGAACACAGATCATAGAATATATTGATCAAACTGAATCTTAGTAATCCCACACTAAGGAACATTTCATTGATCACTATTATGGTTCACAGAAACATATATTAAACATACAAAGAAGTTGTAGTTTACTGGTCATGATGCCTTATCATTTGTCAACGCCAAAGAGTGACTTCATAAGATTTAGATGTGATGGATAAGAAAACATGCTAACGCTGGAATTGGAAAATCTCGTCATCAGTTATTAATAGTTTTCCCCCAGCACTCTCTAAATGCTGCAGAACAGAAGAGTGAAATTCTTGGACAATATAGAGATTAACCAACATTGACATACCAATATTCTTTCCTCTTATACATAACAAATAACGATTAGTGAGTTTGAGTATTTATACTTTTGTCTCAAACTCTCAGAGAACCACCACGAGCAAAGGAATATAAGGAATTAAATCAATGTAATGAACTTAATGGAAATCTATAATATCAGTAGTAAACTACAAGTGGAGCACATACAAAGTGGATGTGCGCATAACATACGTAGCATACAACAGATAAGTAGAAAATAAACTTATTCTTTATCTTGTATCAAATTGTTGACCATATTTACCAAAGGAAGAGTTCCCTTAGCCATTATCTCTAGCCTAGATGTATTTGAAGCATAAGAAAATAGAGACAAACCAAAAGTAAAGAGCTCAGGAAGATACAGTCTTGATGATAAGAATCCATGCCAATAATGAGGTTCCAGATTAAAAAATGCATCGAAAAATCTCCTTGTGCCAGGTAAATCAAGCTTGAGTAAGACGTCCATACCAAAACAGAAGAACTCCCTTTGTCGTCTCCTTTCGATTGGCCATAAGTCTTTCCATACTCGTGCAGATACTTCGTCTCCTAAAAGGCCTCTATCAGAACCAAGATATTGAACAATAGCATTAGCAACAATTGGAGCTGCAGCAAGGGTTCTTGCTACCATATACCCGGTTGAAGGATGCACCATCCCGGCTGTACCGCCGATTCCAACAACTCTTTGAGGGAGAACTGGGAGAGGGCCACCCATGGGAATCACACACTGCTCATCCTCTTCAATGCTTTTCACATTAATCCCCAAATGTTTCAATCTAGCAACCATTCTGTCCTGTATATCATCCATCCGTAACCCAGGACGCGCTACAAGAGAGGTTTCTTCGAGAAATATCTTGGTTGAAGAAAAGGGCATTGCATACAGAAATGTAGGTATTTTACTATTTCTCTCCTTGAGCTTCAAGTCATTGTCTAGATGTGAATCTCTCCAGTCCATAAAAAGCATTTTATCAACGTCAAACGGGTGTTCTTCAACCTCAGCCAAAATCCCGTACGCAACCTGGTAACCCGGATTATACGGTTTATCATACTGGACTAGACATCTCGAGAAGCCAGTAGCATCAAGAACAACAGTAGCCTGAACTGTGACACCATCATTACAAATCAACATCGATTTGGATTCCTCATGAATGACCTTGATAACTTTAGCTTGATGAAACTTAACGCCATTTGAAATACATTTCTGCAGCATCTTCGATTTCAAAAGCTTCCTATTAACCCTACCATAAGGTCTATCAAGATCCTTTTTCGTTTTATCGTCGATATAAACAACAGCACCAGACCAAGTTTTATCAAGACAATCAAGCAAATCCATGGCCTCAAATTCATCCACCCAAACACCATAATTATTAGGCCAAATCAATCTAGGATTTGGATCAATAGCACAAACAGAAAGCCCTGCTTCAGAAACTTGTTGTGCTACAGCAAGTCCTGCAGGACCACCTCCAACAACTACAAGATCCACAACAGTACCCTTTGTTGAATCATACAAAGGAAGTTCAAAATCCAAATTCTCCTTCTTGAATTCAGGAACAAGCTCCAAAAGGGCACTGCTACTAGCCCTTAAAACTGGTTTTTTCTTTGAACCAAATCTAACTACATGGTTTTGCAACTTATCTGAAGCTGAAAAATGACTCAATTTTTCTGAATAACCATGTAGTGGGTGTAAAAATTGAAGCTTGTTTGGTGTTTTGAGTAAAGTATCCATTTTTATCATATGATATTATAAATCCTTAATGAAAAATTCAAAAAGGACTCAAAATATCATCTGAGTCACAGTAAAAAACATAAAGCAAGAATTATGTGCCTTAAAAATGTGAACTTTGTATAGTTTATTACACAAACTAGATGCAGCAATAAAATTGAACCGCAATATTCACAGTAAGCAATAATTTTTGAGGTAGAGTTTATGGCTTACCGTGGAGAAGAGAAAGAGGAGAAAACGAGGCATGCAATGAGTTGTTGTGTGAAGACATAGCCATAAGGGAAGTGGTAATGCTCGTGTGGCCACTAGCATCACATGCAATCGACAATTCGAAGTGGATCATCTTTTATCTATTTTATTATTTAATTTATTTAGTTGTTTCAATGTTTTTTGATGAAAAAAATTAGAAATTTGTTTTTAATGGAAAAATTAGAAATTGTTGGTGTTGGATGATACAACCACCATATACCCTTCCACTACATTCCTCAAATGCTAAGTGACTAATGGTTCACCAATCAACATCGTAATTAAACTCTTTCAAAAAAACAAAAAACCATCGTAATTAAACAATTTCTCTTATCAATTTTCAATATAGGGAAGACTTAGATTTAATAGTCGGCTCCTCTTTAGTTTTTATTTTTGATTTTCTTTGAAGTCAACAATTATTGTGTTGGATCGGTCTATTAAAAGATTTTACTCTGATTTCAATTGAACTCGTGTCAATGGGTGTTCATACCAGATAAAAAAATGTTTATCTTGAATTGATCTTGATGTTTGATAGTGTGACATCCCAACTGATTTGAGATGATCATGATAACAATGTTCGATTGACAACTTCTAGTTAAAACATATGTTGGGAGAGCTACAAAAGACACTTAAGTCAATATGTGTGTAAAGTAGTGTTTAACGTATTAGGGTTGAAAGGTCACATCTTAGAGGAATGAGAAAGCTCTCTTTTATAGATGAGAAGTGGGAATCCTCAGATTGATGATTGGTAGATGATGATTGACGGTTACAAACGATGGGTTCTATAACCATCGATTGTTACACATTGATGTATGAAGGTGGTGTTTCAAAGTTTTTGGGGATCCAAATCTCCTAACTATTACGAACACTCCTCCCTAGGGCATGAAGGTGTGAATATCGTAGTTGGGACCTAAGTTGACTAGGCCTAGTTTTTGGGTCTTAGATTGGCGAGTAAGTCCCTTTAGGCAATTCAGAACAATTGCCCCCAAGTCATCGGTTTGATAGTAAAGAGTGATGACTTCGAGCATCTTATGTTTGTGAGGGACTAATATTTCATAAATACATGATAATTTTCTTGGGGAAGATCCCGAGCTCGCGGGGAGTGCTTAGGTTTCCTGAGGAAGAATGTTAAGCTCATGGGAAGCATTATAGAGTACGTGATAATAGTTTTATTTTTGCATGTGTGAAGGTGAAATCTGGTTCGAGGAGAACTTATGATTTAGAGAAGAAACATTCCAACTTTGATGCGTCAAGGACACATGTCTTGCTTGTGATCTTTGAGAGAAAGACTCCATTAAAGCAATGTTTGGTCATATTGCTTTGAGTAGTGAGTCTTTTCTCATTTGTCACATCACGCATTAAATTTGGACTTTATCCTTATATCAAGGAAGAGATTGAGGATAGTTTTGGTTTCCTTTTTTACAAGCACAAAGCTGTAGGTTTTCCAAAATCTTCAAAGTTTTTAGAGTTTTTACCTTATTCTAACAAGTTGGTTTGTTTTCCATTTCCTTTAATGTATAATGCTTTGCTTGTGTTTATGCCATGGTTGCCTTAATATAGAATTGTTAGGCTATCTATAAATGTATGAAGGCGGCGAAATAGTTTTCACAGCTGATGGTGGTGGAATGACCTTTCCATCATTCATTTTACATTTAAATGTTGTTAGATTATTGTTGTGGAGGCGTATGTGAGTGCGCACCCCCCACCCCCACCCCCTACACACAAACAACTTTGCCTTGTACCACCATAATGTTGGTGGTTTTGGCATATCCTTACCTTGTAGTAGATTTTATGCCGCTGTTGTAGTATGTTCGTCATTGAGAAAGATACCACTGCTTTGATTGTTCGGGGAGAACTTTCACCAAACTCTTCCTCACCGTGAATTTAATTGAATGTCGAAATCATGCTTTCATCCACTTTTCAGGTGAAAAGACAAAGAAGAAGCAGAATCATATTTTTATTACAATGACCAAAAGTGTCCTTTATCTTAAAAAATTATGAGCAAAGCGTCACTTTAGTCCCTGACTATGCACTTCGCTATTACATAGGTCCCTGACTCATAATTAAATACAAAGAAGTCCCTGACTCTGCACTCTCGTTATCACTTTAGTCCCTGACGTTAAATAATTCGGTTAAGTGTGTCACAAGGACTAAAGTGAAAGTAGAAAATGGTCACTTTAGTCCCTGAACCAAAAATCAAATCCCCAACTTAAATCTCAAATCCCTAAATGTCATCCCTAAATCCCTAAAAAAATACACTAAAATGTGACTTTTTTTTAAACATCGTAGACTTTTTTTTTCTTCAGATGTATTGAATATTGTATGTTCTATAAATTGTATTGAAAGTTTTATGTATTTTTTTATGCTTAACGGTAAAACTTCGTCCACAATATTAAACAACCAATTGTGCAACAAAAAATAAATTATGCCGATATTATTAATCTCTATTTTTTAATTTTAAATAAAAGAACGCTATATTTTGACAAAAAAAATGTTATATTAATATTGTCAAATAAGATAATAAACTATGGATTTGAGATTGTCAATTTAAGGGAATTAGGGATGACATTTAGGAATTTGAGATTTAGGGGTTTAAGGATTTAGGGATTTGAGATTCAAGTTGGGGATATTTATTTTTGGTTCAGGGACTAAAGTGACAATTTTCTACTTTCACTTTAGTCCTTGTGACACACTTAACAGAATTATTTAACGTCAGGGACTAAAGTGATAACGGAAGTGTAGAGTCAGAGACTTCTTTGTATTTAATCATGAGTCAGGGACCTATGTGACAACGAGGTGCAGAGTTAGAGACTAAAGTGACTATTTGCTCAAAAAATTATTGATAAATCAAATTAATTAAGTAATATTGATAAATTAAGAGCTTCCATATAAAATAAAATTACAATCGTGCATTTTAGAAGTAATTATTTCAATAATACATTTTGAAATCTTAAATAGCATAAATGTAAATTTTAGAGACCAAAAACTATGGTGAGCCATTGCCTTGTGTTGATGTGGAAGAAACTTTCACAACTAAAACTTGAAGGAAAACCCCATTGATTAGTCACCCTTGGCTTGTGAGAATCTTTAGAGGTTGGAAACCATGACGAATACTTGCTTCCCATACTTTATTAGTGCTAAGTATAGTGTCTCCACACTCATGGTCATTCCATCCTTCTAAGGCATGAATTATTCCAGCAATACGCCATGCACTCATAACTCTTCTTGGAAGCCAATTCTGTTACATACATATACAACTAATCATCTTTAAAATTATATATACCGAAAACACACTTCTTGATAACATTCTTACAATTATCTATTTTTTAAAGGGTCGAAACACATCATTAATGGTGTTATTGTAAAAGGACCGAAACACTTTTTTCTTCTCATTAGAGACAAAACGACGTGTCAACAATATATTGGGTCGGACCGTCCGACCAAAAAGACGAATTGGACCGGAGAATTTCCCTCCTTTTTTAAATAAAGTTTAGATGCAAAAATTAATGTGATAACAAAAAGTAATATGAAAAAGTGTTTGAAATATACATACCTCGCAAGAGTGAGAATTCATGAATGTAGTAGGAGTGATCATTGCTGGTGTGAAGTGGTAGAAGCAACATTTTCTCATTTTCTTTGGAGGGGATTGTGAAAATGGTATGAACAACGATCCTTCTGGTGCTTTCATTTGCTCATATTCATCCCATTCATCTCCAACTAACCATACCTGCTATTACAAAATGAAACACTTATATTAATATTGATTCATCATTTAAAGGTTTGTTAATTAGTTATTAAATAAATTTCACTGCATTATGTTTTGTATATTAAAAATAAATATTGGACCAACCTTTGGAATATTAACCGGTGAAAGAGCTAAGTTTCCTTTTGTGACGACCCTTAGTTCAAGCTCTTTAAGCTCATCCTTATACAATACAACCACCTGCTTGCAATTTATCAATGAGTAAATAGGCAATTACCCCCCTGAAATTGTAAGTTTCGTCAATTATCCCTCTGAAATTAACAAAACTTCAATTACCCCCTGAAATTGCACAACGTTAATCAATTTACCCCCTCTGTCAAATTCTTCATGACGTTTTGCAAATGCCCCCCGAACTTGAAAATTTATATATTTGCAATACGTTTATGTTTACTAACAGAAGAATTTGACGGAGGGGGTAAATTGATTAACGTTGTGCAATTTCGGAGGGGGGGTAATTGAAGTTTTGTTAATTTTCAGAGGAGTAATTGACGAAACTTACAATTTCAAGGGGGTAATTACCTATTTACTCATTTATCAATACAATATGTTAGATTAATTTTTTTTTTAACACATGTAATACTTTTTAACAAAATTAAAATCCCATGCATATATGCTTAAGCTAGACTAAAATATAGTGCACATACCTGTACATTTTTCTTGCATAAAGCATTAGCAATGGCAAACGCAACCTTATTGAACTTGCCTCGAAGAAGCACTTGATTTGTCCCTTTAGGAATGTTGTTCAACACAATTGCTGCAGCTAGGCTACTTCCATCTACAACTTTTATCTTCAAACGTGGGATCCTTCGAATGTAAAGTTCACAGTGTGTACTAAGTTGTTGTTTCTGCATGCATCAAAGGTTATCCGAATCAAAAACATTATTTTACTTCGAATTAGAAAACACTACAAAGCAATTTTTATTTTATTTTTTCTTATGTTGGAAAGTTTAGGTGAGTTGGGTTCCAAGAGTTCATCGGGTCAAGACATACTTCAAGACTCACCGAACGTTAATAAATGTACTTACAATTATCAACTAAAGAGGTCTGTATGGTGATAACAAGAGTTGAACATATGAGCGGATGAGTTAACAACTCCTTACTACCAAGCCAATTTTCATTGGCTAAAAAAAAAAGCAAACTTGTGTATACACTCTTTTGAAAACTATATAAATTGTTTAAGAAAAAACTAAATAGATAAATTTTATAATTAGATAAAGTATTTTGACCTGAAATACATATATCTAAGGCAATATATACTAGCTAGTAACATTTACATAGAGCCTCTAAAAAATCATTTACATAAGAAAAAATGATAATTCTAATGATCAAAGTAATAGAAGAAGTGTATGTGAAGTTACCTGATTTAAAAGTCCTAAACTTATCACCTTTGCTCCATTTAACTCAGCCTCTATAATTGTCTCTTCAATCAAGTTGTTCAATGTTATATTCTGCCCTTTTGAAAAATACTACAAAGCAGGAAATCAAGCAGGTATTACGTTGGTATAATCACTAAATCAGTCTCCACGGAGAATACAAAATTTGAAATGATAAATAAAAGAAAGGAAAAAAACATACTTGTGTTTTGAATCTTGGTAAAAGCCAAGCCTGTAACTTGAGATCATTGAAGGTGTTGCTTTCTAAGACAAAAGCACGTCTACTAATCCATATCATAAGCATATAGCACATTGTAAAGGGCCACATTAAATGTAGATACCATTTAGATGTTTGAGGATTAGAGGCTAATGAAGCAAAGCCTAAACGTAATTGATAGATGGAACTAAGTGTAGTTAAATTTGTTAAGTGCACCACATCTGGTGACTCCTTTGGTCTCACCAATGAGGCTTCATATGTAACATTTGTGGATTTATCTGCCGTACCATAAATGTAGTCATAAATAGGCATGAAGAGTGAGTAATTTGACCTAAATTTGGTGTGATGCAATGAGTGGAACCTGTGGAAATATATCAAGGAGAAAATAATTAGCATATGGATTTTAATTAGAAATTATGAAGTTCATTACCAATAGTAACATTGTAAACTTACGATGGTGTGTATGAGAGATACTTCAAAATGGGAAAGTAAGAGAGTAGTTTCTTAGGAAAGAACTCAAAGTTGCAATGACCCATGTTGTTCATGAAATCAATGTAAAAGATGTAGCCATATAGTGCAGCCACAGAAGATTTTTTTATGAACAATGTTGTCAACATTGGTATAGCAAAAATTGTAAAATATGACAAATGCTCGGCAAATGGGTGTGCGACAGCTGTCAAAGAAAAGAGAAATTTTATGTTACTTTGAGATAATAAGGTGTCAAATAAATGGTTAATTAATGAATATAATAAGGTGTCACAAATCTTTAATCCTTCTCTAAACATAATTAACCATAATTTTGAATGTTATTTATCACTAGTTTAACACAAATTGTTATTTAATAAATATCATGTATATTATGAAAAAAGTTCATACAAGTGATAGGCTCAGTGACAATTGAAGAATGGTGATGAGAATGATAACGAGAGTATAGATAATGGTGATGAAGTGCTCTATGTAGCCAATAGTATAAGAACTCCACTGGTCCAGCATGCAATATTGCTGTAAGAATCACACCATCTGTTCTCCACCATGGTAAATTATAAGCCATAGGAAATATAAAGTATGCTATACAATATACGAGTGCAGTGAACAACATTTGATCATCCCTACAAATATTACAAAATATCAATAATTAGATCAAATATTTAAAATAGATAATTTTTTATTTATTTAATTATATACTTTCATTTTTTATTAGATTATCAATTATTAATTGGATAACCTCGTCTAAAGTGAACAACCCACTTTCCTGAGTTAATTGAGTAATATATACCTTTGATAAATATATCAATGATTAAAATTATATGCACAATAATTTAGAGATTAATTTTTATATTTTATTTAAAAGAAAATAAGAAGCTATTTTGTGTTTGTTTATTATAATAAAAATCATTTTTTAAAAAAAAATCATAATGAAAAATGTTTTTCTTACGAAGAGCTAGTTTGTTACAATTTATTTCATAAAAGAATATATTTTTTAAATAGCCATTTTTAAAGGTTTTCATCTGTTGTTTACAAATTTTTTAAAAACAATAATTTGAAAAATAATCTAAATTTTAGTATCCCAAGTAAAAATATCTTAAATAGGAAAATAATTTTTATTAACCAACCATCCCCACCCTATATCTCTCTCACATTTTCCTTAGTTTATTACAGTAATATTTATATTCATAAAATGTATAGTAAATTTCATTTCATTTTTTTTTACCAAAATCATAAAAATTCATTTTATTTTGTTTGTGTTGTTTGTTCACAAAAATTGTCCTGTATTTAAAAAGTTTTTTCTCTGTATATAAATATAGACAAAAACACCTGAAAGGTGGCACCAAATACAAGCTTAGGAGGCCAACCCCTCAGAGGGCCGGCCAAAAGCAAGAGCTTCCAGGCCCATGGCTCAGGGCCTCTAAATTTTGGGGGCCCAAATATTTTATTTTATACATATAAGGCCTTAAAATGTTACATATATTTGTTTAGCCATATAATTCAAAGAATTGTGTGATGGTCTAGTAGTTGAAAGATTTGTGTGTGGGCGTCTTGTTCTTGGTTCAGTTCCCAGGAATCACTTTTTTATTATTATGTTTTAATTTTATTTATTTTTTCCAGCATAAGAAAACCAATTTTTGATGTGTTTTTTTTATTGGAGGGGCCAATTTTTAAGATTGCATCGGAGCCTCCGGATAGTGGCCCTGACCCCTCATCGAGACCAACCCACAAAGCACCAAACAACACCAAAGCACCCACAAAGTACAGTACTTTATCTTGTGTTTAGTACTTATATGCAATGTTTGTATTGATGTTCAAATGAGAAACATCGTTGTAACAAACACATACTTAGTCTTTTGTAAAATGAAACAAATCTATATAATCTTTACTTAAGAAAGACAAATATTTAAAATCAATTTAAAATTTAGTAACCAATGAGTTTCTCTGTCGACTTGTTCGAATTCGAGGCCTTTGTCTACAATTTTGCTTTTGCCTTTAGCAGTTTGGTAGCGTGAGACAGAAGTCCAAATTTGATTGTGTAGCATTCTGACCAACATAAAAGGAAATATGACATGGTACACAGGATCCCTTTCACCCCATATGAAAGAGTATATGCTATGAGCAATCCACGGGCTTAGAATCACGATCTTAATTAATTAGTGTCCATAACCAAGTCACATAGAAGACAAAGACAGAGAATAATATATGTTAGTCAACATGACATTAATATCAAAACATTATATTGTTCTAAAAATAAATGCTATAACTATGACATAGCGACAAAGAGATCAACGATAAAAAAAAAATGATATTTGTCTCAAAATGTGAAAAATTTAGTGACCAAAGAAACTATAATAATTACTTTTTTTATCTTTGAATTTTATCATAATTCAATATATTTTTAAATACACTCTTCTCATTTTTACATAATTTTTTGCTACTAGCATAGTAACCAACACATAAAACAAATAAACAAAGAAGAGAAAATGGTGGTAGGTTCGAATCCACACACCCACACTCATGTCCCAAAAGTGCTAACCATTACACTAAATATGAAGGACATTTTTAAATATGGAGAGATGCCATTATGATCGATATAGAAAAAATAACTGGTAACAATAAACGACTTGGGCAATGTTGGTTTCATTATGGGGAGATATCATTATATGATATAGAAAATTAAGGTGAGGTAACATTGCAGGGTAGAATGAATAAGAAAATACATTATATCATATATTTAGAGAGTGAGAAAGAGAGGGAGAGGCATTTGTTTTTGTCAATAAGAGTAATTTAGAAGAACCTTGAAGCTCCCAAGAGGTTCCCAAGGCCAGTTTGTAAGGATGCCTGGTTTGGAAGCCATATTATGAATTTGTGATGATGATATCTTAGCATATGGAAAGCTCTTTATATATGCTAGAATTTGCAAATGAATTGTTTACCTAAGGTGATATATTGAGAGCGTTATTCATAAATATGGACAGCTAGCTACTATACTTGCATGTTATATTGCATGTGCATGAATATGACATACCAATAGATTTTTGTTTGTTGTTGTTGGCTGTCTGAAACAGTGTTTACCTCATTGGCTAGTTAATTACTGGGTTCATTCAGTATGTTTTTATTTTTATTTAATTGATAAATTAATTTCATTTTTACTTTTAGTCTGAAAAAGATGTTTTTTTATGCAACTTTAGGTCTATTTGTTTAGGTGGAGATAGTTTAATTGCCTATGAAAAATAATCATGTTAAAAGGGATACTTTATTTTTAGATTTAAATCTTTGTGTGGGTTGCACTAGGGAGGAAACTTCTCAAACATTTATTCTTTTAAGTGTCCAATTTTTCAGGGAGTTTGAATGACTGTTTTCGATTTTTTAAAGGCAAATTAGTCCATTAAAATTGACACAGGAGACAATTGAAATGAGACATTGAGAGGAACACGTTCCATGTTTTGGATTGATTCTGTGTTATAGTAGTGCTTTTGGGAATGATGTGTTGGCTTATGTCCAAAAAATTTGTGGTTTTAGCCCGAATGGTAGGGTACTCCATTATATGTTTAATTCTATTTTTGTGTTTGATTTAGACGTTAAAAAATAATGTCATATTCCAATAATATTAGTTTAAGGCATTAAAGCCAGATCTTTGTGTTGTCTCAAATCTTAGGGAGTGGATCAATATATGATTTAAATTATTTGTGTGTTATTGTTCAATCCCTTAGTTGCTTTTAGTTTACGTTGTTTTTGTTGTGGGAATGTTTTTATTCTTTTTGCCATTTACTATTTTGTATTTAATTTTTATTTTTATTCTTGAGACATCTTGTTATGCTTTGAATAGTTTAAAGATCAAACTTTACCAATTTTACAAGGATAAAAAATGTTACTTATTACTTCATTGCCGTTGTAATAGTGGTTGACTGAATAAGACGTGCAACTCCAAACCAATTTCATCAACTAAATTCAGTCTGGTTCAAGGTCGAAAAGTTTGGTGCTATTGAGTATTTAAGTTATTATATATTGTTGAGAAACCAATAGAATAAATTTTCACACAAGAGAAAATACACCTACACAAGAAGGAGAAAAAGACAGCTAACAATAAAAATATTTCACTATTTTAAATAGGGCAAAGACTACGGTGGGATACCTCTTTAGGTCTCTTACTGTAGGAGACTTAAACTTTTTTTTTTTTAAATGGATATCAACCATTAGATGTAGTTGAAATTTTTTGAATGACTAAGATTTACAGGTGATATAACCCACTAAAATTGTATTATTTAAACATCTATATTCATTTGAAAAAAAGTTGTTTTTGACATTGTTGGTAAAATTGGAAGCAAGCTGATAGGAGCTCCAGTAGGTTTTTTTTTTGTGTCCGTGAATTATGGGTTGTTAATTTAGTAAATTAAGCATCAATTTAATGGTTAATTAAAATTGTACGAGAATCTTTTGATAAATGGTCTAATATTTTGGGTAAGTAAGTAATACAAACATTTAGTAAAATTGTGACTAGGTGATTTAAAATTCATACATTTGAAACAATTTTTTTTTTCATAAATTGATTTATAATTTGTGATAGTGGGAGTATGTTGTCCTTTGTTTGTAGTGTATTCATTATTTACCTTCCCATATATATTATAAACAAAAGTGTTATGTTTGGACGAAAAAAAAACAAAAGTATCCGGGGAATTAAAATATGTTTGGAGAGATTTTTACAATATTCTATACATTTTTGCACAATACCATTAAAAAAGTATAAAAATTAACTTAAAAATAGAGATTAAAAGTAGTGATTGAAAATTTTATAGAAACTAAAAAGTGAAAGAAAATTTTAATGGAACTAAAACAAGAAGTTGATATATTTATAGCGACAAAAAACATATTTAATCCTAAAAAATATTTTACTTGATTATAATTATCCACGTTAACTGATATTCTTTCACAATAAAGTCACTTTTGTACGGATATTCTTTCACAATAATGTCACTTTTGTTTTAAAGTATCTCTCAATTATGTTGCTACATGGTTATTTTGCAATTAAATATGATACTATTTTTTTAAAACAAATATGCAATTAAATATAAAACTATTGGTCATTTATATATAGACACTACCTTACCCATTGTCACTTCAAGTGGAATACACAAAATATAAGTTACCTAACATTACCCTTCAGTTAAATGAATAAATTAAGAGGTGTGTTATTTGAACAATTATTTATATGACAACTTTCTGAACAACCATAAATGTATTGACACGAAAAGCAAAACAATAGAGAGAAAAAATAAAAACATAATGTAAATATGAGAGTGAAAGTTGTAACAAAAATTATTATAAAATAATTATACAAATATCATTTTTCATAAATTAAATATAAGTTACCTCAAATAACAGATTACTATTGTATACAAACCGCTAAACAATGGTCATTTTAGTGTTTAAAAAAAAGAAAAAGCTTTTTATATATATCCTACCGTAGGAGACCTATCCTCCTCTCCTTCTGTAAACGCCGCCTTTAAATAGCAATTAATTTTTATAAAGGTAAAATTGCAAACTTTCTCATGCAATTTTTGTACGGTAAAATTGCAAAGTCTAAAAGACACAGACACACAAGTATTCAAGCCTTTAATGCACCTAATAGAAAAGATTTGTTATGGTGGAAAAAACTCAAAATGTGAAGGAAAAAAAAACTCAAACTATCTCTTTATATTTATAATAACTTCTCACTTTTTTCTTTCCTTGCAACTACTCAATATAAAACTTACATGGGTAGAAAGTTTGACGCAAAATATTCTCCCTTAATCTAAAATTTCACATTTCTCAATTCATTTATCAACTTCTGATAAGTGCCAGAAATTGAGTAAATTACACGTGTAATCAAGGCACTTATTAACTTGTTTTGCAAGTTATCAATGTAAAAGCTCCAAATTAATAGAAAAATAGCAATGTGTTTTTTATACCTAATGTCAACCATTTATGTAGGTAAATTCACTTGCCTTGGAATTTAAAATAAAAAATGGAAGAAAAATATGTCAATAGATTTGCTAAGCGAGCTCAAAGCAAAGCAAAGCAAGTCAGAGAGCAAAGAAAATCTAGACCTGAAGGCATGGTTAAGCGAGCTCAAAGCGAGGACAAGACATAGAGCACTGGAACCCAAGATTTCAAAGTGTGGCTAAGCAAAGAAACAAGCTCGCTAAGCGCGGTAAGGTCAAGGGTCTTGTCGACTATAATAGAGACCAATGAATAATCTTTAACCTGTAAGATCATGGATTGATCAATAAACGCAAAATAGATTATTAGAGATACAATATTACTATCAAATTTATGTTACTATGTCCTTCAATGACACTTGAATCTTATCAAATTTTACATTTTAGTTTTGAAAAACTAATCAATTAAAGACTGTTATTTTATTTTATCAGAATATGTTATTGGGGCATTATCTTCTCTTTTTTCTTAAAAAAAATTATAAAGATAAAAGATAAAAAGAATACAATATTATATTGTTGCACGGGTCAATTTTATTTATTACTTTTATAGTTAAACATCAAAAATTGACTTGTAATAATTGTTTTAAATTTCTATTAACATGAAAAACAAAGTCACTTCAATTAATAGAAACACGGTTTAGGGTTTGCTATATATAGCCGAGTTTGCATTGAAATTAGGGTAGCCGAGTTTGCATGGAAATTAGGGTATTCTGTTTGTAAACGTATTAAATAAGTGTAAAAAAAAATACAAAATTAATATCGAAACTAAAATGTGATAAACTAAGTGCTTCAACTTCACCTATAAAAAGAAAAAATTCGGTTCAACTTCATAATAAATGAAATTTAATTGATTGGATGTGTAACACTATAACTTGGAGAATAAGGTGAGAGCCTTAAAAAAAAGGCAATAGGATAGGAATGAAATTGGTGGCATGCATTTTTTTAGATGGAATTTGTTAGGTTAAATTGCTACGGACCTAATAAAATTAATAAATAAATAAATAAAGATGCAAATTTAGAGCCAAAATTTTAGGATTGAGTTGTTGCAAACCTAATAAGGTTTTAGTGGAGAGAAAAAATTAGGTTAAGTTGTTGCAGACTTAACAAAATTAATAAATAAGGATAAGTAAGAAAGTGTGGAGGGAAAAATTAGGTTAAAATTAGCGAGACGAGTTAACATTTATAAGTAAGAGATATAGCGAGACGGGTTAAGGATTATTTCTTTCCAAAAAAATAGCATCTAATTAGGAACATAATTTTATCTTAATTTAGATAAACATTAAATGCAAAAATGTGGACGAAAAAATTAGGTTAAGTATAGCGAGACAGGTTAACATTTATAAGTAAGAGATATAGTGAGACGGATTAACGGTTATTTCTTTTTCAAAAAAGTAGCATCTCATTAGGAACATAATTTTATTTTACTTAATAAACATTAAATGCAAAAGTATGGAGGAAAAAATCAGGTTAAAATTAGGTTAAGTATAGCGAGACGGGTTAACATTTATAAGTAAGGAAAAATTAGGTTAAGTATAGCGAGACGGGATAACACTGTGCGTGGGTTAACGTACGCAGTGTTTTACACATGCACATGTTAAGTGTCGCAGCGTTAGTTAACTAACGCATAGTTTTACACTTGCGTTAGTTAACTAACACAAGGGTATTTTGATCAAAGCTGCAGGGGCGCGAGTGTTTTGTGATCGGTGACTAAGCAGAATTCATTTTGATATTGGTGTCTGTATATTCAGTGAGATGAGATTGCAACAGTAGACTGATTGCAGCTGTTGGTATTGCTCATATTTTTTGGTACAGTTGCATATATGTCTTACTGACTGCACCTTGAACCTCAATAATTTATCTATTGCTAGAAGTAATAAAAAAAGTCACAATGCAACAATTTCATCAATAGAAACAAATTCTTTACAGATATTACATTTCATTTTCAAAATAAAAAACTGAAACTATTGCATCATATTGTACAAGTATATCCAAATGCCAATTTTAGGGCATAGGATGCTAGAAGTAATATCCAAATTGAAATTTTAGCCATAACAACTTAAACTTTCATGGGACCTTTTATGAATTTTGGCAAAAACACATAGATCCTCGAGCATCAAAGGATTTTGCATTAAGTGAAACCGACTTTGTTAGAAAACTGAAACAACATCAAGAGACGGAAGCATTTTATACATAAATCCTAAAGTGAGTATCACATCACAACGGAAACATCCTTTAGTCCCACACCACTAGCACTCAAATCAAATATTTGTTTATACAACTCGTTTGCGTGCCAATGATTGACTAGGAGTTTTACTTTAATTGAATTGCATTTGATTTGATAGAAGAAATGGAATTAGTTAAGGTTGGAATTTCCAGGTTTTGTTATTAATATATGATTAATTCTCTTCCATTGTTGTAGGAAAATTTTGTCCTTTTTTCACCCATTTTCTATTTCTAAGATTTAAATATATGGTTTTATTATGACGCTAAAAGGACGAAAATGATGTGAATAGAAGATAAATGTCATCTAAAATTAAATTAAGAGATGACAAATGTAATTTTCTCATTGTTATATTATTTTAATACTAAAAAAGAAAATTAAAGAACAAATGCAAATGTTTTTTTTGTTTGTCAAGTAGCTAATGGCTAGAACTCCGACCCTTGCATATTATATACGATGTTCATACTAATTGAATATATTTATAGGGACCAAAAACATATTTAACTCATTTTATTTTTATCAAAAGTCTTTTTTATTTTTTACTCACATATAGACTATGGTCCATCCTTCCGCAAAATAAAAAAAGAGAGCACATATATGCTAGCAATTTGATGTCTAATTATTTCAACAATGATGTCTCAACCATTGACATAAACAACGTTCGTCACCCAAATCTTGCTCCATACCTACAAAAGAAGAGCACACATTCATTTGAGTTAAGGTATGCTCAATTTAGTTCATCGAGTTTGCTTCTTGGATGAAAAATTTATACCTAGGAATAATGTTCCTAGGAATTAAGAAGTAGAATCTTAATTCCCATTACTTTTAAAAACAAATCTTTGGTTAATATTTACTACATTCTTAAGATTATTTGTAAACATGGGGAATATGAGTAGTTACAATGTGTGGTTACTTAAGTTTTATCTCCACCTTCATGGGAATATTTTATTCCCACCCATTTTGTTGAAAATAAAATCATGGAAAATGGGAAGTTATTTTATTCACACCTGTTAGAATTGCTCCCTTCTATTTAGGAGCAATAATGTTGATCAAAGTTTGAAAGAATTGTGAGGAATTTGGAAGTTTGAGGGAGAGGGTTTCTCTTCGAAGTTCGAGTGAAGAAGTTTCAGAATAGGTTAAAATATGTTAAAAACACTTAAATACCTGGGCAAACTAAACGCTCACACGATGATGTGACCTACTTCCACAATGTATTTTCTCCACATCGCTCCTTGTTTGGCGACCTACACGTGTCGTATGTCAAGGTGAAATCTATGGTTTTGGTTCAAAAATTCCTTTGGCTCGCATGGCCAGTCTATTCCATCTCATGAAGACATGAAACAAAATGAAATTATTGGAATCACTAAGCTAACTCTCATGGCAATCAAGAATCTCCGCTCGACGAACATACACACAACAAAATTCACAAACAACAAATTGACACTACAAAATTTCAAAGAGACTAAAAATGAAAGAATATAAAATTTCAGGGACATTTTTTATTTTGAACACAAACTAAAAATGCTAGTTGCCTTATATAAAAATGTCGAAATTTTATTGACAAAACATAATAGATCAAGTAATATCGATAAATCGAGGCCTTCATATATAAAATGAAAGTAACCATTCACTTTTAGAAGTAATTTCGAAACATTTTAAATTTAGATAGCATACATGGAAATATTTTTTTAGAACATACATGGAAACCATAGTCAAACAAACTTTGATAACTCAAACAAGAAGAATGTATATCGATAATGTGAACCCATTTGTCACACTTGGTTAGTGAGAATCTTCAGAGGTTGGAAACCATGACGAATACTTGCTTCCCATACTTTATCAATGCTAAGTATAGTGTCACCACATTCATGCACATTCCATCCTTCTAAGGCATGAATTATTCCAGCTATACGCCATGCACTCATAACTCTTCTTGGAAGCCAATTCTGTTGCATAAATACATTAATTAGTGTAGTAACATTTTCATATTTTAATTTATGTTATAAAATATAGCATACTGAAGGATATAAAAATATGCTATTTACACACCTCACAAGAGTGTGAATTCATGAATGTAGTAGGAGTAATCATTGCTGGTGTATAGTGGTAGAAGCATTCTTTTCGCATTTTCTTTGGAGGGAAATGAGAAAATGGTATGAATAATGATCCTTTTGGTGCTTTTATTTGCTCATCTTCATCCCATTCATCTCCAACTAACCATATCTGTTAGACTCATAATTAGTATTACAAATGAAGTACTCCTTGTTTTATCATTAATTAGTAATTAAATAAATTTTGAATTATGTGGTGTATAATTACTAGTTAAGATTGTGGCGATTTTTAAAATAAAAAAAATGTTGGATCAACCTTTGGTGTATTGAATGGTGAAAGAGCCAAGTTTCCTTTTGACATGTTGATCCTTTGTTCAAGCTCTTTAAGCTCATCCTTATATAACACAACTACCTGCTTGCAATTTATCCATAAATCATTAGAATAACTTAAACTTTAATAAGTAATACTACTTGCTAGTAGTAATATTTTTGAGTCTACATTTCAATTTTGAAGATAATATAATGAAATTGAAACATAACACTAATTTTAAAGGGATGTTATAATCATAAAAAAATCCGGGTTGCATATTTAACTTAAGCTTATTTTCAAAGATAATTTTAAAATGCAGATATAAACAATATTACACACATATAGCACTTGCACATACCTGTACATTTTTTCTGCATAAAGCATTAGCAATGGCAAAAGCAACCTTATTGAACTTGCCTCGAAGAAGCACTTGATTTGTCCCTTTAGGAATTTTGTTCAACACAATTGCAGCAGCTAGGCTACTTCCATCTACAACTTTTATCTTCAATTGTTGGAACCTTCGAATATAATGTTCATGGTGTTCATTAAGCTGATGTTTCTGCACCCATCAAAGGTTATTCAAAACAAAAAATCATTCATTATTCTACTTCGAATTTGCTAGAGCTATATAAAAGTTATTTTTTATTTTTAGCAAACATTAATATACACTCACCTTTTGAAAACTTTATAAATGAACTTTTATATTTAATATTGAAATAGCTAGTTTGAGAGCCCTTAATGCTACTCATGAAATTTTATATTCCAATAGAGCTACAAGTCTAACATTTTTGCTATAGATTTTCGGTGGTCTTGGCGTACATGTGTGACAAACAAGTGAATTTTTTCCTTTAACCCAATTTTTTTTCATACCAAGAGTTAGGTATTAAACCTTCTTATTTGAGTTGCTTAAGCGACACAATTCTTTACCACTTGAATCAATCAATAGTTCGTGAGATGGTGGAGTTATGAAGAAACATTTATATAGGTTGTATTTGGTTATTAACGAAATCACGTCAATGTCGCACATTTACTAGACTCTACAACTAGTAGTGTTACAATACCACATCAATTTTGGTCTTGGGACAGGAGAATACTTGTCCCACGGCATATCCAAACAAGCCAATAGAAGAAATTCATTAATACCGTCCATGTTGAGTGTGGTAAGACCAAGACTTTGTGGTCTCAAAGAAGAATTTAAAATCTTAACATAAAATAGTTTTTAGTATCACAAATAATAATTTTTTTACTTTCCATTTTTCTTAGATTTTTTTACTTTCCATTTTCTCTTAGAAAAATAAGTAATACTAATATATTAATAGTAGGGGTGTGAGTAATTACCTGATTAAAAAGTCCTAGACTTATCACCTTTGCTCCATTTAACTCAGCCTCCACAATTGCCTCTTCAATCAAGTTGTTAAATGTTTTGCTTTGCCTTTTGGAGAAATACTACGTACAAATGAAATCAGAACAAAAAATTAAATTCAACTAAATAATTTTTCCTTTTAAATTACATTGCAAATCTAAAGTCACAAATAGAAAGAAGAAAAAAAAAAAAACCATACTTGTGTTTTAAATCTTGGTATAAGCCAACATTGCAACTTGAGATTCTTGAAGGAGTTGCTTTCTAATACAAAGGCACGCCCACAAATCCAAGTCATAAGGATAGAGAACATTGTAAAGGGCCACATTAAATGTAGATACCATGTAGATGTTTGAGGATTGGAGGCTAATGAAGCAAAGCCTAAACGCATTTGATAAATGGAATCAAGTGTTGTTAAATGTGTTAGGTGGACCACATCTGGTGACTCCTTTGGTCTCATCAATGAGGTTTCATATGTAGCATCTGTGGATTTATCTACGGTACTGTAAATGTAGTCATAAATAGGCATGAAGAGCGAGTAATTAGACCTAAATTTGGTGTGATGCAATGAGTGAAACCTATGGAAACCAAGGAGAAAATAAATTAGCATATGGACTTTGATTGTAGGAATTATGAATTTCATTACAATATTAACATTGTAAACTTACGATGGTGTATAAGATAGATACTTCAATTGGGGAAAATATGAGAAGAGCTTCTTAGGAAAGAACTCAAAGTTGCAATGACCCATATTGTTCATGAAATCAATGAAAAAGACATAGCCATATAGTGCAGCCACAGATGATTTTTTGATGAACAATGTTGTCAACATTGGTATAGCAAAAAGTGCAAAATATGCCAAGTGCTCAGCAAATGGATGTGCCACAGCTGTAAAAAAAAATGTTACTTCCAGATTTTTTATGTAGCTAATCCATGAAATTTTGTTATGTTATGGACAAAAGTTAAAAGTCCCATTTACTTCCTATGAATTTTTTTTTGTTTTTTTTTTCTTCATTTCAACTAATAATAACAATATATTTATTGTTTTATTATACCAAGATCTAGATCTAGCAATTTTTATACCTATTTTGCTTTTCACCTCTCTATATCACAAATATTGACTACATGAATATTTCATTTCCTTGTTAACAACTTAAAAGAAACATAAACTTTTAAAAATGAAATGCATTTTTTGTGTGTAGAGAGTAAACAGGTGCATGCAAAAATGAAAGGAAAAAAGTTCATACAAGTGATAGGCTCAGTGACAATTGAAGAATGGTGATGAGAATGATAACGAGAGTATAGATAATGGTGATGAAGTGCTCTATGTAGCCAATAGTATAAGAACTCCACTGGTCC
>Ga0228711_1002081_pt1 | contig 30430 bp, 17 predicted proteins | sample MedpolnodulmetaG_2_FD_177996 | JGI IMG/M metagenome (GOLD analysis project Ga0228711, IMG submission 177996) | Root nodule microbial communities from Medicago polymorpha collected in Santa Monica, California, United States - brown nodules | ecosystem: Host-associated > Plants > Roots > Nodule... | reverse complement strand
AATTTCTCAAACTACTTTCCACTCAACAACTACTCATTATTTTAAAAAAATAGCACCAATAATAATATTTATTAATTTCACCTACTAACATATTTTAATAAATTAAAATATAAAATGGGGTGTTACAAAGTGCATTTAATATAACCACATATTCAACATCACCGAAAACGTAAATGATCAATTCACGAACAAGCTAACAACACCCATGTTTATAGCATACAACGACAAAATACTGACAAATAATACAATATAATCTAAGTGTCTGACCTCATACATTCAGATTTACAATGTTGACGTCCAAATCATTGTTGAATATATAATAGACTGGAATTTGTCTTTCAATATGAATCAAACGAACAACGCAACAAGAAAAAAATAAGCAACACTGCAACGACGAACAACACAACACCATACATAGACTAAAAAATCATGAAGAAGAAAAAAAAACTAGATCAATGTGAAAACCAATTATTTAAATTAAAATAAGGAGAAAAAGGTTAAGATAAGGTGATTTTGGGTAAAAAAAATTGATCCAAAACCACCACATCAATGAAGAAAATGGAAGAGAGAATACATAGAGAAAGAAAACTAGAGTCGACTTGTCAAGAGTGAAATATTGTTGTCAAATAACACAATGAATTATTAAAATGGTCAAAATTTGATGTTGACATTAGATGTAAAATTGGATGAATTATTAGATGGTTAAAGATGAAGTGTTCATTAATTAAGTAGTTAGCCTCAAGTGGAAAATGAGCTCTATCGAAAAATAAATTATTCAGAAGAAATGAGTTTGATTTCTAATGTTACCTCTCTAACAAACTCTAGATTACTAGGGGTCTTTCCCCTAAAAGTAAAATGTAGTATTCCAGGGAGTTTATATTTATGTCCCATCATTACCTTACAAACATATTTGTGACATTTTACATTAAGCACAAAAGTTTTGAGCTCAAATGCTAACAATAAATACTTGTTTGATAGTCATATTGTGCACACTCATTTTAAACAAGGAGATTCTTGTATATGGTGTGCTATAGCTAAAGTGGTGGAGATCCTTGGGACGGTTTCATCTGTAAGATTGGTAGAGGCCATGTTTCAATATGGTATGACAAATGTATTGATGATATTTATAGTTTTAGCATCGAACTTCACCTTACGGTTTATCGGTTGATGCCTAAAATATTTCTTAAGAACAATAAGATTGAATTAGATTAGTTTGAAGTTCTATAATAAAAAAAAGAGATGTAACCATTGAAAAATGATCATTATACTGCTTTCCATAATTCCAAGGCTAAAGATTGGAGAACTATTCCCTCCTCTCCATAATGAGCAAAAATAGAATGAAAGGAAAGCAAGAAATAGAAAACTTAGCTTTATTGAAATTTCAAGAACAAGAACAAAATTTCAATGTTTCTACAAGAATTTTTAAATAATTCACACGGTGTTGAGATTATTCAAATAATTCACACATGATATTATACAAGAATTTATGTATTATGTAATATATTGTCATAAAAAAGATAACAACATAATGAATAAGGCTACAAAAGAAGAAAATAATTAAAATCAATATTTAAAAATAAAAATCATATGTAAACAATTCATTGTGTTTTGGTCTACCATTTTTGAAAAAAAAAATATTGTTTAAAATGATAGTCATTTTTATAACTTGTTTTTTAAATTTTAACATGTTCTTCTTAAAGACTTGTCTTGTGTATGATAGATAAATCTAAACGATAAAAACTTATTATATGTATGAAAGTTATTTTGAAATTGTAAATCGATGACAACTAATCTCGTGTATATTTAAATGTTCAATCTTATCAGCAACAACTTATCTTGTGTAGGATAGTTCAATCTCATTAGTGATAACTTATTTCGTGTATTGTAGTTCATTCGAATTAATTATAACTTATCACGCGTATGAAAGTTCAGTTTTGTTGTAGAATTATATAACCTCCAACGAGAAAACAAATTCACAAAATATATTCATAAGAAAAACTGCTTAGACAATGTTAGTTTTAAATTACGTGTTGGTCTTAGATATAAACAGACAAACACGTAATTAAAAATCAACATTGTCTAGAAAAGATTAGTTTTAAATTACATGTTGGTCTTAGATATAACCAACCAACACATAATTAATAATCAACATTATCTTGGACAATATTAGTTTTAAATTACGTGTTGTACTTGTATATAAACAGATCAACACATAATTAAAAACCACCATCAGGTTATTAATTAGAGGTTGTATAAACATTCGGATTTTACTTCCACCTAAATCGATTGTAATCTCAAACTAAAATATTTTCCATAACAGTGAAGGGACTAGCCAAATCAAGCGAAATATAAATAAACTAGCCAAGTAAAAACAGGAACAGAAGACAAACCAAGCAAACACAAAAATAAGGAACAATTATTCTAGAAAAATTAAAATAAAACACGTGATTAAAGAAATTAAAGAATAAAAGAGCAAAATCAAGTAAATTTAAAATTTACATTTGACAATGAAACTTGGAATAAAACAGAAGTCCTAAAAATATAATAAAAAGGTAAGCAAATGCGACATAAGAACTATAAATTTACAATTGAACAAAATAAATAAGAGATCTAGAACACTCATATTAGAACCAAATAAAATAGTAAAAAGAAAATAGTAGCAAACAAGTAAATAAAAATGAGAGAGAGCAAAGTGAAACAATGTATGTAGTGGTTTTTACATAAGAAGAAAACCTTCCTCTCTTTTATAGGAGAGCAATATAGGATACTCAAAATCTGTTGCTATGTTTTTTGTTTTCTGTGGTCAATGTCCATCTCTATTGTTTGCATAAGCATATACTCCATTTTTACTGTCTTTTTAGTTTGTTTTTTCTTTTGACCAGTATTTTATAATTGTAGTGAATGTAAATTGAAAAAATGTTTAGGATAAACATACTTTTTATCACATATTTTTTGGTACATTTCATTTACATTGTTAATTAACATATAACATAAGTTATACAATAGAAGGCCAAAAATTAACTATGACTAAAGAGCATTTTTAGGATATTTTTGTTGATATTTTTTAAAACTCCGATTAAATTTGGATTCATTTAAACAAAAATAAAATGATATTCATTCAATCAAATTCATAGAGTGCATTAAATATAACTACATATTCTACATCACAAAAAACATGATCAATTCACGAACAAGCTAACAACAACAAAATGCTCACAAATAATACAATATAATGTAAGTGCCCGACCTCATGCCTTCAGTCTTTAGATCTACAATGTTGACGCCCAAATCATTGTTAAATATATAATTGACTGAAATTTATCTTTCAATAGGAATCAAACGAACACCGCAACAAGAAGGACAGTCAAACAACGCTGCAATGACGAACAACACAACGCCACACATAGACGAAAAAACATGAAGAAGAAAAACAAAACTAGATCAATGTGAAAGCCAATTATTTAAATTAAAAGAAGAACAAGGTGAAGATTATGTGATTTCGGGTGAAAAAATTTGATCAAAAACCATCTCATCAATGAAGAAATAGAAGAGAGAACATATAGAGAAAGAAAACTAAATTTGACTTGTTAAGTGTCAAATATTGTTGTGAAATAACACGATGAATTATTAAAATGGTTAAAATTTGATGTTGACGTTGGATGTAAAATTGGATGAATTATTAAGATGGTTAAAGATGAAAGCTCGTTAACTAAGTAATCAACCTCAAGTAGTTAATGTGCTCCACTGAAAAATAAATTATTCAAAAGAAATGAGTTTGATTCCTAATGTCATCTCTCTGAAAAACTCTAAATTACTAAGGGTCCTTCTCCCTAAAAATAAAATGTAGTATTCTTGAGGGTTTAACAAAAAAAAAAGGTCTTTTTTACTAAACTAGTACTCTTAAAATGAATTAAATCTTTTTCAAGCAGCAATAATTTTTAAGTAAAAAAATATCAACAATAATGTTTACGCTGTAAAAAAAATAGTCTTAAATTAAAATGAATATTTCTCTTGTCAAGCCTTAAAAATGAATCTCAACACCAAATAAATTTGCTTTCTTTTTTGTTTTATTTTCATTTTCTTTGAGTTATATTTATTTCCCATCATTACTTGACAAACATATTTGAGACATTTTACATCAAGCACAAAAGCTTAGGGCTCAAACACCGACAATAAATACTTGTTTGATAGTCATATTGTGCACACTCCTTTTAAACAAGGAGATTCTTATAGCTGGCGTGCTATAGCTAAAGTGGTGGAGATCTTTGGGACGATTTCATCTGTAAGATTGGTAGAGGCCGTGTTTCAATATGGTATGACAAATGTATTGATGATATTTATCTTTGCAATGTCGTGCCTTATATTCATATCAATGATACCAATCTTCGTCTTTGTGGATCGTTGAGAATGAGGTTTGGAACTTCAAACATTTTGTATACTCAACTCCATCCTTTCTATCAAGAATACATGCACAATATTAGAGGATGCCAATTATTTGCTGGAAGTGGATTTAGAGTTTACCAATATCAGAGAACCTAAGACATTATTTTTGTTGGTGATGCAAGGTAGTCTTCCTACAAATGCTTTGAGAGGTCTGAGACATCTCACAAACAATGCAACATGCTATAGATGTAGAACCATTGTTGAGAATGACATGCATACTCTTTGAGACTGCTCTAATACAATGTTTGTTTATAGGTATTTTTATTCCACTTATTTGAATGATTACTTCTCGAATGATTGCAATGTTTAGTTTAAGCAACATGCTATGGATAAGGCATGTCCACTTTTCATAGTAATTTGGTAGGAGATTTGGAGGACCATGAATGAGGAGATTTTTTAAAATATGAAGAAAGATACTTGAAATTCGGTTAATAGTTCTCTCTTCCATGGTTCACGCTCGTGGTTGTTCTAATAATCATCCTATCAATCGTCAATCGTTCCATATTCTTGAGTGTACCAATGGAAATCGTTGTATCAAAAAAATAAATGCTTTCTTAGAGAAAGCATTTATTTTTTGATTTCTGTATTATTTTGTATTCTTTATTTCCAAATTTAAAGGAAAAAACAAAATTCCGAATTACAAATAAAAAAAGCGAGAATCGATTCTCAATTTAGATTAAACAAAATTAGAAATTGAAAGTTTGTTGGTATCTCCATAGAGATGGTTAAAATAGTTAACATAAATGGTTCCTCTTTCGGTAATTCATGTAATGCTGGTTTTTGAGGTCTTTTGAGAAATAATAATGACAGTTGGATTGAAGGATTTTCTGGCTCTTGTGAAAAAGCATCTAATATATTGAACTCTCAACAATTTGGCAGACTTTCAATTGACTTGGGATCTTGTCTATATATCTATTATTTTGAAATCTAACTCACATACCCCTTTGGATTTGATTGATGATAATAAAAAAATGGTCTTTCATCCTCTTTGAGTTTCTTTCTCTTATTAGGATGCTCTTTGTTGTTTGGTTGGTTTCCTTCTCTGCCACGTTAGGGGAAGGAAATGAATTTGCTCATTCTTTAGCCAAATTTAGTGCTACTAATAACGACACTTTAAAAATTTGGATTTCTCCCCCTTCACAATTATATCTTATTATGTGGCGGACCCTTTTCGATGTTTAATTACTAAATTGAATAGTTTTTTCTTTTCCTTACGTTCAAAAAAAGATTTATGTCTCGTTAAGTTTTTTATTTTATTTTAATCTATTTACTTTCAAGAAACTTATGGAAAAAAATTTAATAAATTTTTTTTCTTATTAAATTTTTTCCCATAAGTTTCTTAAAAGTAAATCATATTTGAGGTGTGTTTGACACTAAATATAATTATATCTCTTTGTTGATATTTATTGCGAGTGTTTAGTCTCTTCGGCAAGACTCAATCTCCATGAATCAAAAATAGTATTTTCTTAACATTTATCAAATCATTGTAATAAAATCATATTTTTTCTCTCATTAAATTATTTAAAAAATAAATAATAGTATCATTTTTTTCATGATTAAATTATTTAAAAAATAAATAATACTATAATTTTTTTCATGATTAAAATCGTATCGCATCAGTATATATTTTCCGATAGATCATATGAAATGAGATGCAGTATATAAAGTGTGTTTATAAACCATATGATATGATATGGTTTTACATTAATTAATGTAAGAAATTGAATTGAGTACTTTGTAGTGTGAATTTGAGCTAAGTTCAATTTGAATTTGAAATAAAAATGTCAAGTAATCAAAATCAAAATCCAAATCAAAATCAGTGTGAGAGTGAATCAAAATCAAACACAAACACAAACCCTTATCCTCCTCCAACCGCACCTTACTCTGATCTTGTTCGTGATTCTAATCTCTTCCAACAAAAGCTTCAATCTTTTCACGATTCGCTTGGTACCAAATTAAAGTAAGTGTGCTTCTCTTTGATTTTTTTGTTTCAATTTCCAATTTTTAGTGTTTTTTCTGCAAATTCTTGGTTTTTTATTTTGTGGGTTAGATCAATTTTGTTTGTATGATGGGTAAATTTGTGTGCTTTTTGTGTTTTCTCACTTGCCCAGTTATCACTTAGTTGCTGCCTATGAAGCACACAGACACGGACACGACACTACACATTGACACTCATAATAATTTCTGAAAATGACATAATTCGATACATATCTGACACGCCTAATCCGAGAAGTATTTGTGCTTCATAGGTTGCTGCTAGAGAGCATTTGCTTGTGTTGGTGAAATTTAAAAATTGAATTTTTTTGGACAAAACTTATATACAATGCTCTGTCCATAAGGCCTAGCTTAATTGACAATGCCGTTATTGCTAGGCTAGACACCTTCACTTGAGTTCGAACCCACCGAAATAAGAGCCCTTGGCACTTGATGAGTCCACCCGGGTATCCCACAGCTTCGGCCCTTTGAACTGGGTAGGACTAATCCCTGATTCGGCGGTTTTGAATAGTTAACGTTAGGATTCATAAAAGGGGCTTTTAATTGTCTTTTTCTTTTTTTTAATGTTGAGTCAACTAAATAAGGGCGAGTCAACATCACCTGCAAGCGTGACAGTTGTACAATCATCAAATCCATGTCACGTCTCAATTTTTTAGTCACACGTGTAGATGAGGGACCAATATAAGTGGAATTTGATATTGTGCGGGTAGAATATGAAGAATTGTTGTTCACGGGAACTAAAATTAAAATTCGCTTAAATGGCAGGGACGAAAAACATAATTAACCCATATATATAGCTTTGTTTTGGACAGATAATATCATAAGAAATGCGGTATATAAAGTGTGTTTGTGTTTATAACCGTATGGTATCGTTTTAGATTACTGTAAGAAAGGGAATTGAGTATTTGGTATTGTGGATTTGAGTTCAGTTCAAAATCCAAAAAAATGACAAGTAACCAGAATCAAAACCAAAATCCGCGTGAGACTGAACTCACAAACCCTAGTCCTCCTCCAACCGCTCTCTACTCTGACCTTGTTCGTGATGCTAACCTCTTCCGGGAAAAACTTCAATCTTTTCACGATTCGCTTGGTATCAAATTAGAGTAAGTGCGTTTGTTCATTTTTTCACAACAAAAAAAAGCCCTTTTTGTACCAGAGCTTGTTCATCGATCTAGTATACTTTTTGTTCAAAATTACCATTTTTTAGTGTTTTTTCTGCTAATTCTTGGTTTTTGATCTTGTGGGTTAGGTCAATTTCATTTGTATGATGGGTAATCTTTTGTGCTTTTTGTGTTTTCTCGTTTGCCCAGTTATCACTTAGTTGCTGCTAGAGAGAATTTGCTTGAGATGATGAAATGTAAAAATTGTATTTTATTGGATAGTATAATATGGTATTCCCATTCTTAACAAATCATGCTTCAGACTTGATTCAGATTGTGAATCGGAAACCTATTTTTTGGACTGTGAATCGAGTCTTATTATAATTCGCAAGATACATGATCAATAAAATATGATATTTTTAAGTACACAATACGAACCTAAAAATAATTCAAGATTTTCAAGTGATAAATCATATGACAAAAGAAACATGAATGGCTACAAAAAGTTTAGGTTGCTGTTGTAATTCATTAAAATGAATCAGGATTCATCATAGTGAATCAGGATTTATCTGAATGAATTAAGATCCATCTTAATGAATCTGGATTCATGTCTTGTGAAACAGGATTTATCTTAATGAATTAGTATTCATCTTAATGAATCTGGATTCATGTCCAAAAATGATACACACAATGATTCATATTTGTTGAGTTCAGTTTTGTTTCAAATCGAGATACAATTCAAATGTATCTATGATCATAATAATAATGTTTTCCCCTTTGTATTCGTGTAGGATTCCTACTATAGGGGGGAAACCACTAGATCTGCATCACCTCTTCGTTGAAGTAACATCTCGTGGTGGTATTGAAAAGGTAAGCATTGTATACTTCTCGAGTAATTGCTAAAAACAGTTTCCTTGTCTCATGAAACATACATGTTTCCTTTACTTTCTTATGCGTTTTCAGCAGATTTGATTTTGATTAAAACAGCTTTTCAGTTTGGAATTTATGTATGATACAGCTCAATGATCTTGAGATTTTTCTCTTCAATACAACTTTTCTATAATGACTCCTCTAATCTTTTTCTTAAATTTATGTAGGTAATTGTTGATCGTAAATGGAAGGAGGTAATAATGAGCTTCAACTTCCGAGATACCATAACAAGCGGATCATTCATGGTGCGCAAGACCTATCTATCGTTGCTTTATCACTTTGAGCAAGCGTATTATTTTCGCAAGCAAGTCCCTCCCTCAACACCTGGTTAGTAAAGATACTACCTTTTTCCCCTGTAATTATGTTGTTTCGAAAATTTCATCTTTTACCACTCAACAATTTCCTATATCCAGATGCTTTGAGTGGGAACGTTGCCAATAGCTTCACAACCAATACGGACGGTGCTGCTATCAATGATTCACCTGTTCAGAGTAAGTCAATGAATCATTTAAATTTGATTAATGCTTGGATGCTTCAAACATTAATTTGTATCTATATGTCTTTTTACTTAAAGCAATGCCTCTAGCTTCTTATAGTAGTAGCAGACATAGGGGTATAATTTGTGTCTTGTTCCTCTGGTATATGTCATGGATCAATGATACAGTTTTTGCGATGTTCGCTGACATGTGATTTGTGATGGAATGGTTGGCTCTTTTTCTATGTTTTTATGTGGTGTTTGGTACTAATTGTACAAGCTGAAGCTCACCGACAATAAGACTATAACCTGGATGTGCTAACAGGTTACATGGCTTAAAAACTTATAAACATAAAATTGTCTGCAGCTTTGTTTTGCCAATAATATTGACTATACATCCATCATGAGTTAGGGTATACATATTGTTGTCAACATTAAGCAAGTTGAAGAAAACACTTCCAAACAGCTGCAGTGTGAAATATTTTTCTGTGATGTGGACATAGAAGTAAGGAGCATGATTTTTGATTGACTTCTTTTGGTTTTTTCTCTTGTTACGTGAATAATATATTGGTAAATATCTGATTCTTTTGTTTTGAAACTGGTAGTTGCGAAACAAATAACCATTCTTAGATGATTTGTTTCTTTAACTTAGACTTCGCATTGTTTTTTTTAGCTTTGTGTACATCTAATCTATTGAGAAAGATTTACCATCGACACAACTGATGATAGAACATTACGACGTCGTTTGATCTGAGTAGCTGACCTCACCTAGTGTGATAAAGCTTTGGATTGACTTATTTATGCTTATTTACTGCCATAAGCACATAGGTGACTGTCTGGGAGAGCTTATGGATATTGGAAACAACTTATGACATATTCATAAACTCTTTTCAGCTTTTTTCCTTAAACTCTCCTTGATAACGAATGAAAACAGCTTATAGCTTATATGAAAACAGTTTTACTTTGTTTTATCTTTCGTAATAGAAGCAGCTCATAAGATCTTATGCTATAAGCGCTTTATTAAGTTGTTATCCAAACAGAGTTCTTATCTATGTTGGTTAGTAGTTATACTTTTCATTTATGTCTGTGGTAAAGATTTGCTTTCTTATATGCAGTTAGTCCAATTAGTCCAGCACAGACACTCGGTTCTTCACTGCGTGGAACAATTGACGGGAAATTTGATGACGGATATATAGTTACGGTGAACCTGGGTTCTGAACAGCTGAAAGGTGTCCTGTATCATGTTTCAAGTAATGCATCTAAGGGTTCTTCTATTGAAGGTACACTTCTTTCAAACAACCGAAAGAAATCAAGATTGTCATTATGTGATTATATAAACCGAAATCAAATAGGAGTGGTTACAATTTCTTTTTTGCTGAGAATTATGCCAGGCTAAAGCCCTCGTTTTGCAGGCAAGAAAGAGCAATTAGTAGGACAATTGGGTTTATGTGGAGGAATCTGACAGACCCAGAAAGACAGGTATAGACTTGCACTTTTTACTGTTGATGTAGTCAGAGTGTTGGCTTTTGTTTTGCTGCAGATTCCTTTTTCTTTTTGTAACTTAACATATTTGCCTCTGGCTTGTTTAACGATGATGGAGGGGGGGTAAAGGAAAGGTTATTTGTATATCTGGAATAGTTTATTCAGGCACATAGGCATTTTCTTTCATTTATGTCTTGCAAATCAGGCAAACATTGCATTAAAATTCATTGAGATTCATGAAATTAGTAATATATGTACGGCATTGTTCTACTTTGAATTTTCTATAACTTGATGCTCGTTTAACTTGTAAAAAAATACATTTGTTCTCTGATTTGCAAACTAAGCTAGGCGCAAAGCAGTGTTGTTAAATAGCGGCACTATTGCACTGCTGCGTAGCGGAATTTGATCAAACTACCTTATTTTGCAATCCACGATCGACAACCCTGTTGCCTAGTGATCTATTATTTGTAACAGCTAAATTTGACAAATCCTTAGCCTGTCATTTGCGAAACTGCCTTGATGTTCCTTGGAAAAGCCAAAAGTGGGATTCTTGGAATTCCTTAAAACATTTATAAATTTGTTGTCCGAGTGTGTGAAAGGAAGTAACATGTTAACGTCTGTACAAGATTATAAAGTAGCAGGCCCTTTTCTAGTTGTAGCCCTAGTTATCATGTTGTCTTTTCAGCATTTGAGATTGCTCCCACAGGCTTTACAGTGTATACAGAAATAGTCTACGTCAAGAAATATTAGAGGTTATTTGTGATAAATAACCACTTTCAAATTCTACTTATGACAAAATGGCTTCTTAGTTCTATATGAAAATGGGCTATAATAGTAAGGATACTCTTGTAGTTATAATTTTTTCTTTGATTTAATTAGTATGTTGTGTCAGTGTAAAAGAGTTAACATGCATCCATTCATATCTCATCATTATGCCACTTTGTGCTATGTTGGTTTCTAAAATATCTCCATTATTATCTATGTGGTGAGATGTGATTAGATACATGTGTTTACGTTTTTTATACTCACAATGCATATCAATTAAACTCAATTTTTTTAGTGAAAAAGTTGCTTGCAAACTATAGAATCATGTGTTTAGATACATTATTATCTATGTGGTGAGATGTGATTAGATACATGTGTTTATGTTTTTTATACTCACAATGCATATCAATTAAACTCAATTTTTTTAGTGAAAAAGTTGCTTGCAAACTATAGAATCAAAATACTTGCATGTCAAGAACAGAACAAAGACATGAAGCTGCTCTTATCTGTTATAACTTATATTTTGGCATTATTTATCTTAGACTTTTTTGTACCATTTTTTGTTAATTTAATGTAGGTTTATCAGTAGAAAAGGTTGAGAGATAAAGAAAGATATGGGATTGAAATGTTGAAGTACAAATCCAACGGTTCAGCTCCTCAATGGACTCTTTGATATGGATTCCTCAGACCTTTTTCTTTTGCATTTATCCTTGTGGTAGTTGATTTTATTTTTTCTTTATACAGAGAATTTCCCAATGAGAAAACTGATAGCTTAGAAGGGTAGCTTTTTGACACTTCTGGTGTAAATTATGACGGTGAATGATTTTGCAAAACATGTTGTAGTAGTTCATTTTGTTGTAGTTTTTCTTAAATCATGCATCCCCTTATTTTACAAATCTATAGTTAATCAGTGAATGGTTGTCTTAACACATGATAAGCTATGCATTGTAATTCAAGGTTTGCTGGTAGTCTGGTACTATCATTTATATTGTTAAGATTTTTAAGAACAACAGCCAGCCTTTAGGGTCAACTACATCGATCAATAGACATCATAATAATATGCCATTTATACATCTCAATCCAACTCATTAATATCTAGGTCAAATTTAATAGTCTCTAATAGTTTTTCTAGATCTTCTTTCGCCTCTTAGGATTTGATTACCCTCTATCTGATGTATTTTTTTTACTACATAATCTACAGGTTTTTCCCAAGTCGTGTCTAATATTGTCATTTCTAATCCTATTTTGTCTAGTCGTACTAGACATTCAACACAATATTCTCATTCATGCAATGCTTATTTTATTCTAGGGTTAGTTTTTTTTTTACCGCTCTATATCATACAACATAGGTGGTGTTACAATCGTACGATAACATTTTCTTCTTCAATTTGAGCGGTATTTTTGTATCACATAAAACACCTCGGTGGATCCTCCATTTCAGCCATCCAAGACCATCAGTTTACACTTTTGACTCAAGCAAGATATTAAAGTTGTGTAAGCCGAGATTAGCACAAACTTTCACATCTAGGATAGAAATGTTGTCTTTTTCTCAAGTTTTATTCAATATACTCTGTCTTGCTTCTTAGGCTTATCTCCAAGCCTTTCATCTGCCATTTAATTTCTTCTTCGACTCTTCAAGTAGGACCATATCATCTACAAAAAACATGTATCTCAATGATGGCTTTTCAATGTGTTTCGTAGGTATGTTCAAAACTATTGTAAAAAGAAAGAGATTAAAATTTACCTTTAGGAGTCCCATTGTAGTGGAAAAATCTTTGTGGCTCCACTCTATGTCCTCACACTAGTTGAGGTCCCTCATACATAAGTTGTTTTGAATAGTTTATTACCTTGTAGAAAACTAGAGTCGGCAAGACCAAAGCAAAGTTTTATAACATTCATTTAGTTATTTAAAAAGGGCATATAATTTGGATTCTCTAGGATCTTACGAAAAGGCTGCAGAGGCAATAAATTCTTCTGTCTTGGGTTTATTACAAAATCATAGCAGAAGATTAACAAGATAGTTGTTGTAGGAATAAACTAGGTATATAGTTTTTATCCACATATAACCACAAAGGGTCAAATTAGATTGATTTATTTGAACTTACCAACTAGCATAAGCACAGTGAAACTGTTTGTGAGGGTTTATGGAAACAACTTATGACATGTGCATAAGCCTATTCAACTTATTTTCGTAAGCTCTCCAAGACAAGTAATGAAAATAGTCTATAGCTTATATGAAAGTAGTTTGATTTCATTTTATCTTTTGCTGCTATAGAAATAACTTGTACATAGGCACTAACATTATAACAGAAAATAATGTAAGCGCTTAATTTACTTGTTTATCAAGCAAGAGTTATATTAAAACATTCCACAAAGGTTCTAGGTGCTCCTACTTATTTCCACCACCTCTATGTGAAGGAGTAATGACATTTAGAAGAGGAATACTCTGCTCATTCCTGAAAAAGTTTTGGGGATCAAATTTTGTCTTAATTTGTGCCAAACGCCTAAAGTTTCCCTTAAAGTACTTGATGCCCCAACCACTTGCTTCTGAGTAGCTTGTGTTACTATGCTTGTTCCTACCTATATCAAGATCCCTATAGTTGTAATATGCAGCTCTTGGAGACTTTGAAACATAAGGAGTCATGTATTTATAAAGTTTTTTCATCCACTTTATATGTTTGTTGGACTCTTCAATGCTATTCACTTCCCACTTGACCATGTACTGTATGTTGTACAAGTTTCCTTTTCTGTGTGGAAAAGGGATTTCAGATTCTGAAATTTCACTCATTCTTCCACCATATGGTTCCATTATAAGTAATGCTAATGTGTCTTCTTTTAGAAGCATTCTCCAAATCCCTTCTAAACCAGTTTCTGGTATAGGCTTTTTTACATAGTCAGATTTGGCTTTGAATGGGCTTTTGTAGGCTACAGTTCTGTTTAGCAAGAGTTCTATAGGGTCATATTTGGTGTATCCTGCAAAATACAAAACTGATTGAATCCAACTCATTTCAATGCAGTCTTTTTCCTGCAACCCTAATTCAGGGAAACTCTCATTCATTTTTGTGATTAAGTTATCTTTTTCTCCAAGAAAGAGAGAGTTAAACATGGTTTGGATTGTTATTGAATTTGCACCATTAGTTTGAGCAACTATTCTAATTAAAAGATCTTTAGGTAACTTATCTGCTATGTATTGCCATCTATGAATGAGTTTTGTGGCTCCTTCTTCCAGAGTTTTATGAATGGTGAAAACAGTAACAATAGGTGGAACTCTAACCAATCTTATCTTCCATGCAAGAATGACTCCAAAACTTGCAGCACTACCTCCTCTTATGGCCCAAAAAACATCTTCTCCCATTGATTTTCTATTAAGAATCCTTCCATTTACATCTATAAGGTAAGCATCAACAACATGGTCTGCTGCTAGACCATGTTTCCTAAACAAGGTACCAAATCCACCTCCACTGATGTGACCGCCTATTCCAACGCTTGGACATAAACCTGTTTGGAAAAACAACTTAATTAAGCGTTTTTTTTCTTTCCTTTCTCGATAATTAACTTCATTAAAAACTTATCATAGAAGTGCTTATAAATAAGTAATTTTAAAACAAGATAAATTAAAGTCAAGACTATTTTCACAAAAGTTATAGGTTGTTTTCATAATCAATCTTAGCGAGCTTATATAAATAAGCGGAAAATAGCTTGTCATAAGTTATTTTCACAAGCTCTCTCAGACCGTCTAATAATTGCTTGTGCCAGTAGATAGTCTCAAAAAGTCAAACTAATTCACCTGAAGGGAATCCATGAACTTTACTTGCTTTGGAGATTTTATAGTAAAGTTCACCTAATGTTGCACCAGCCTGAATCCAAGCAGATTCATCGACAAGATTAATGTCGATCGAACGGATGTTGATAAGATCAATCATGATAAAGGGTGTCTTACAAAGATAAGACAATCCTTCATAATCATGGCCACCACTAACAACCCTAATCTGCACACCAATCTCTTTGCTGCATAGTATGGCTGCTTGAATTTCTGATTCATGGGAAGGTGTCATAATGAGAAGAGGTTTGCTTGATGAGTTCACCCATCTTGGATTTTGTTTCAATGATTCCAATACTTGTGGATACAAGGATGAGTTGATAAGCACTGTTTTTTCAGAGGATTCAGAATAGCTACTAACTATGGTTGACATGCACTGCATGAAACTCTCCTCAACTAAAGTAGAAGAAGCACAAGAGATTGAAAGAGATAGAAACAGAAACACTACAAGATAATCCATCTGCGTGTTTTTCTTCCCTACCTTGAGGTGATTTGAGTCATGCATCATACTATATTTGGTCCTTTATATAATACTTTTTCACTCCCAAATATAAAAAAAATGCAAATTTTAAGGTATATTTATTGCTCAGATAAATTTTATACTCTTTTGTATTTAATAAAAATGCAATTAATGTGTCTAGAAGTCCTAACTCAACTGACAAATGCCGAAATTGCAAGGCAAGACGTCGTGACCCAGGTTCGAACCCGGGACCTCACAGTTGTGTGTGAGTTTAATTTTAGTGGATAATCACTTCATCTAAGACAAAAAAAAATGCAATTAATGTAATTAAGAGCGCTTAAATGAGATGGTGCGAGTCTCTTTTAGCTTAATTAAGATTCTGGGTTCGAATCCAGCCTTAGACATGCAGCAGCGTTAAAACTTTTAGGGATAATTTACCGTCCATTTAAGTCGTACAAGACTCGAGACATTAATCTTCACAGTTGTGCACCGAGAATACCAGGTTAACGAAAAAATGCAATTAATGTTTATACTTGTGAATATGAAAACATTTAATGTCAAGGTTACTTTAGTATAAACTTTTTAAATGTCTGCATTGAAAAAGTCTTCTGGTTTTATTAAAAAAAAGTCTCTTTTGTTTTTATGATTTTTGTTGTTTCTTCTTGTATTAAGACCAAATGGCAGGGGGTATAAAAACCACACCAATGATCCAATTAACCATTTTGCTTTGGTTTTTTTTAATGTTCAAGTTTAAATTGAAACAAACCAACTTCTTCAAAAAAAAATAAAATTGAAACAAACCAATCAAGTCCAACCTCTATCGGTTCGAGTATCAGTTTTACGTCATTCAAACCGATCACCGGCACCTTTCGCCTAACTCACTTATTATTATTTCTTTTATATTACACTATATTCATAGCATTATCTTTAAAAAATATGTTGTGCTCATATAATTTTTAAGTATTATATAATATATCTTTGTTTTAGCTTATTTACTTGAATTAATAGTATACAACAACAGTCAAACCTTATCCTATTAAGTGGAGTCGGATCAAATTATGTCATATTGTTTATCATAAACCATAATTTTTTATACTATTAATTACTTGAATTAATAGTATTAAAAATCTTTAATGTTTGATTAAAAACTATTTTTATTTTTTTTATAGATTTTTTAAATTAAGAGCCTGTTTGAATCACTTTTGGTTTTTAGTTTTTAAAATTTGTTTTATAAACCTATTTTAGAAAACTCTTTTTAAAAAGAGAATAGAAGAAAATGTGTTTGGTGATTCAAAACTGTTTTAGGGATGAGAAAATGAGAAAATCCATTTGATTAATCTAATTTTTGAAAATTGTTTCGAAGATGATAAAATTCATCCGGTAATCTAGTTTTTTTTAAAATTAATTTTATTTTATTACATTAGATAATAAAAAGTAATAGATAGAAATTAATGATATATTCTTTTTTAAAACAATATACAAATTAATCTAATATATATTAACCAATAAAATAATCATTGTAATATCCAACTTAATTACTTCATTAAATACAAGTAATAAGAATATTTTAGTAAATGACACAAATTTTACCTTTAAATTCAACACTATTAATTTTTTTTCTTAATCATACACAAAACTTAAACGACTATTATTTTAAAATGGATGAAATAAGTCATATGCCGACAAGAATTAAGAAAAGAATATGCTATGGTAGTCTGCAATTATTTTCAACATGTATACATATTAATATACTGCCACATCAAGTAACGAAAAGGACAATTATTTTACACATGTATACAATAATATTTTGCACATGTATATAATAAAGAGACTATTACATTTTTGCTTGTTTAAAAAAAGGTAATAGTCACTTTAGTCCCTGAATGTGTAATTAATAGTCACAATAATCTTTCAATGCATCAAAATCCAAAATAGCCTTTGGTTGTGCACTTTGTCGGTCACAATAGTCCATGACACTAAAATAATCTCTCAATAGTCAATAAATATTTTCATATATGGACTGAAATGACAATAAGTAAGTAATTTTAAGGACTGATATGACAATAAGTAAGTATATTGAATGACTAATATGACAATATTAACGAATTATTTTAATGTCAGGGACTATTTAGAAAATAGTAGTATATTGAGAAACCATTATAGCTACTTGTTACACATTTAAGGATCAAAACGACTATTTTTTTTTACAACATATTGAATGCATGTATAAAATAATTGAGTATATTAATTAAATTAAAAAAAATTAAGTCAAAAAAGTAAAGAAAATTGTGAATACCGAACACCTTTACGTTGAATTGGTCCACATATTGGCAGTTTTAAAAAAGAATCAAAGTTGCAATTTATTACAATTTTGCCATTAATGAAAATTGACCTTTTTTTTCTCTCCGTGTTTTTGGTTTTTGAAAACGGAAAAGTGAAAAGCAAAACCACATTTAGCTGTTCTTATTTTTTGCTTTTGAAAACAACAAAAATGAAAATAGTTTTTGAAAACTATTTTGTAAAACAATCAAATCAAGCAAGTTTTCAATTTTTTAGTTTTTAAAAACAAAAAACTGTTTTTAAAGCTGCAATCAAACATGCCCTAAGTCTCAAATTTTTAAAAGTATCAACCTGATTGAAGGAAGCCAAACCAACTCATTCTTTGTCAACTTAATTTGGTTTGGATTTCGCAAGAAAAAACTACATAATGCAAACCAATCCAACTATATTTTATTGGTTTGGATTTATTTCTCTCAAAAACCAAATCAAACCAAAGCGACCCATTACACCCCTACCAGAGGAAATATATGCACGAGTGTATATATAGAAAATTTGTTCACTTAAGAAGGTAGAAATAACTTAGTTGATAGTTGTAAGAACATTAATATATAGGAGTATGAGTTTGAATCTAGGACTTCAACCTAATCACTATACTACTTAAAAAGTTGAAATAGAGTGATTGTTATTAAGTTATTGTCTTTGTGTCCATAACACCACAAAAATTGAAAAAGGGTGGCTGTGATATTTCCAAAGCAGAGAAAAAATAATGATTTTTTGTCCTTAGCATCCTATGCTTCGGCATCCCTATCCTAGCAAATCTCAGCCTTTGTTTTCATAAATTCGTTAGGTTAGGTTCATATTATTATTCTGTTTAACACATACTTGTGTGTTGTTGGCTGTCTTGTTCTTGAGTAAGACAAAATGAGTCCATAACCTGAACTTGCAAAAGGTAGTAAAGTACATGTAATTTTGTATGGATCACTTACGTTTTCTATATGTTTGACATAAATTTTATATATTTTTGGCTTATAAAAAAGCTATTTAACTATTTAAGATTCTTTTTTATATAGATTTAAATTGGTATATCACCAAATTAAAATTCATATTCATATGATACACATTTTAAACTTCATTCTCTTTTATAGCAAAACAATCCATGATACACATTTTTCAACCCATTCTTTTTTAATTAAAATTCATGAGTATCACCAAATTTATAAGGAATGTAATAATTAATTATCAAGATCGAGATATTATATGAAATTAAAACACACTTACTTGGAGATTATGATTACCGGATTCGCCGAGATTTGAGACAAAGTCTTCCTTTGCCTTTCACTTGCTCCGGACTTAGGGTTTTCAATGGTGCAAACCACTAATGAGCAGAATTGCCAGAGTGATGGCAAAGGGGACCTAGTCTCTCTATTTATAACCGTGCAACCCTAGGTACAACCCATCATGCGCCTAGTGTTTGGGCCTACACTATGTTTCTACATAAATCAGAGTAAGTGCCCAAAAGCCCATTATTTATCGATCACTTTGATTAGGGCATAAGCATCATCAAATGGATCACAACATCGGTCCGTTTTTATTAAAACCAAAACCAACAACTGATTGCAGCCCACAAAATATTAGAAGAAATTCTAACATTCTCCCACTTGGGCAAAATCAATTGTGTATTTTAAAAAAAAAAAAAAAAAATATGAAAATGACTCTCGGACTGATAACAAGCTTCCTAACGTGGCCACTACATGATCCCATGATGCAACACTTAATTAAGACTCCATCCAACAAAAAACTGAATGATATCGAATCATAGCGGTAGTTATATCCTTAATTGATACAACACCTTCCATGGTTACAAATATCACCAATTCCGTCGACTAGTCATCTATGTAGAGTGTAGCAAGAAATGATATGGCAAAGTGATCATCAACATACTATCATTATCATTGTTGGTCCTCAATTTCTCTCAATGCCTTAAAGCCAGAGAAATCATGTGATTTCTCTCATATGCTTTAAAGCCAAATAATTTATGTGATTCCTCTCAAATGCCTAAAAGCTAGAGAAATTATGTGGTCCACGGAAAACCACATTGCCTCAACTCCAAAATAGTGTCAATCACCGACATAGTGATCTTGACGACATTGAGCTCTAATTTTCACACATAATACATCAGCTCCAGATTAATGTTAACAGCCGACATAAAGATCTTGTCAATATTGAGCTCAAATTTTTCACATGTAATGCCTCAGCTCCAAAATAGTGTCGATCCCCGGCATAGTGATCCCTTCAACACTGAGCTTTAATTTTTTACATTTGATATTTGATATATACAAGAATTCATCTCATCATTAATAATTAAATTGAATGAAAATTCACATCAATATATCAAAGTTAATAAGTGAAAGAAAAATCCATCATCACAAAATCGATAATATAAAATTCAAACTCCCACTAACCAAAGACATCAAAAGAATTCACAGTAGTCATGTTATTGAAGATGACTCTTGAAAATAATAAATCTAAGTCATTTGGTTAAAAGAACAATTAACGTCAAAGTTAGGGAGCCAATGAATGTAATAAATAATTTATTACTATAAATTATAGGTGTTCGAAGCCACTAATTTCAATATTGACAGTTTCTAAGGGTTGAAAATTGCTAGTTGTACCCATTATGTTGGTTTAAATAAATTTGCTTCTAATGCAATCCACATAAGTATCTAGATCATCAAACTTCAAGAAATGTAGAATATTTATTTTGATTAATTTCTCATCCCTTTTCCAATAAATATGATCCAAGTGCTTATGCCATAAAGGAAGGTGAATTCTAGGGTGAGGGTCTAATTAGGTCCCTTACCGGTGGACCACGAGAAAAATACCAATAAATTAAATAGATGGTTTAGATTTATTCAAATTAAAAGTAGAAACATGTACAAGTACTCACATTCAATCCTATCCTAAAATGGTTCCTGGACTCAAACCATCAAATCTGAAAATGTTATGAACCCTAACATTAACTAATTTCTTCTTCTTCTTCTTCAACAAATATGTTAATTGCAATCCCATAAAATAAGTAATTGATTGAGAGTTCGTGTAACAGGAAATTTTGCATCAAGAAGGAATAACAATACAATTAAAATTTGCGATGCATTCTTGTTGCTTTTGTGGCTTGATTCCTCAATTTTCCTTTTGTATATTTGGTTGATTAGAAGTTTGTTCAAGCAATTTTAAAGAAGTTAGATTGGTGTCTTGTCATGATTTCATCAGTATTGTCGATTGCTGGTTGTGAAAAATAGGCATTACTCATCATTAGTTCTGCATGTAAATTGAAGCACATAAAAATTGACAATAAAAATCATGGCTATTCACGAATAAATTATAAGATTATTGTGTTTTTACCAATTGCCAATAAAAATTAAACCAAATCTTTCCAATTGCCTATAAAAATTAAACCAAATCTTTAAATCTATAATGCTAAAGGTTGTGAATTTCTTTTGAATTGTGTTTTTTTAACCAACAGTCAAGCTTCGACCATTGTTACAACCTACAAGGTTTAACGAAACTTTTTTATTTGGGCTTTCTTTTTCAATTGTTACAAGGTTTAAAGTTTCTTTGATTTGAGTTTTCTCTTTCCAATGGAAAAAGAAAGAAGACATTAAGGAAGCAAGAGAAAGATGAAGGTTTTGCTGGATGAAGAAAAAAAAAAAGGAGAGGAAGGATCAGGTGGAGGAAAGCATATCTTTGTTTCAATAAAATTCAAACAATTAGATCATTTTTAAAGATCTAATGGTATATTATAGATGATACACTGGTGAGGGACTTAATAGCCCCCTCACCTTAGAATCCACCATAAAGTAAAGGATATCTTCCTCAACAATAGATCTTATAGCAACAAAAATTTGACAATGAAAGATGAACCAAGGTTATGTGAAGTCAAAGACAAGTTATACAAACCGTCAACAAAAGATCCAGAGAGTCATAAACCATCTACTAGAGACAATTTATATAGATGAACAAAGGATGAAGCAGGCTTATGTGAGTTTAATCTCAAACTTAGTTTTCTACCTCCAAGAGTAAAACTAAAACAAAGTTGCTCCAACAAGGTAACGAAAACAAGATTCATCCTAAACAAGATATTTTTTTCAAAACAAGTTCAAAACTAGAATCTAAAATTAAGTTGACATCTCCCACTGACTTCACAGTTACTCCAAAATTACAAGATTGTCATATATTCACGTCCAATAACTTTATCATTAGACACATGGAGGCTAATATGGTAAGGTACTTTAATTTTTGAGTCATCTCCCACTTACCAAAAGGTTATTTCAGTTCATGCATGTTCTCCTACAGACAACTCCAAATCTTACTTTCATTTCTTGCCGTTTGACTGTTTAACATCTCGATGGAAGCAGAACAATTGTTCACAAAGAAATTCATTGGTACAAAACATGAATTCGTTAAAATATGTCATAAGACAAGATTTAGCTCAAAATGAATAAGCTATTATAACGAGGCCAATATAACTGTACAATCACCTTTGGGCAGAATGCACAAACTAAGGTCAAAACCCAAGCCAAAACCTCAAATGAGTTAATCAATGAGGATACATTGAACTTGGAAAATTGTCACCTTTAGGCAGACAAATTCTTTGGCAACATATACTCCAATAACCCCATTTCTTATAAATTAATCAATGATCATGCATAATAAAAGCATAACAATTATCCTTTTAGGAAATATATGAGACAAAACATGAATGCATTAAAATATATCAATGGACAAGATATAGCTCAAAATAAATAAGCTATCACAATGAAGCCAATATAATTGTACAACCACCTTTAGGCAGAATGCACAAACTAAGGCAAAGCCTAAGTCAAAACCTCAAATAAGTTAATCAATGAGCATGTATTGAATTCAGGAAATTGTCACCTTTGGGCAGACAAGTTCCTTAGTTCAAAACATTCTCCATAACTATCCCAAATCAATTTTTATTTGTAAAATGCAATAACCACCTTTGGGTAGGAAACTACATGTTACGATTAAAAACATTACTCAAGCTACAAAAATAAATTTCATCAATCAATCAATATAGACAGTCCCACTTTGATGGTAACGGCCTATATCAACGCACGAAATTCTTTTTGCATAGGAATCAATAACTCTTGTCAAAATAAGACACAGAAAAAATATGCATCATTTAAATGCACCTAAACTGGTCAATACCGTTTCAATTTGCATTCATTATAATTTTGTTTGATACAATGCGATAAAATAGTAAGTTAAAAGCACATAAAAGAAAATAAACATATAATTATGTGCTATCTTTTGGAAGAGTACTATTACCGCTAAACTCATAATCTCATAAGTAGTAATTATTTATTTACGCAGCGGAAATATATGAGACTTCAATTTCAATACTATTGAGAATAAAAGACAAAATAGTCACAAAAAATATATTTAAAAGACTATAATATCCTCAATGTAAGTCTCTATAATAAACAAAAGAGTATTTATCAACAAATGATATTTGTTTCTCATTTATGGATAATTGACATGTAAGATTCTCTCACTTGATAGAGAATGATAGTTGGATTATCAATCCAAGACCTTTTAAAAAATATTTAAGCAAATATTCAACTATACTCTCTATCACACAATGGTCATGTCAATTAATATTACACCAATCGAATATGCACATCCCCTATATAATAAGGGAACAAGTGTAATCAAATTCAATAAAAAGAATTTAAATTAAATAAATTATGGCTAACCTCAAAAGGTGTAATCAATTATCCTTGTATGTAGAGTCATTAAGCACGACTTAGCGAAAGTTCCGCACAATTTGACATATTATCACCTCAATTGGCTCATAATTCAACAACAAACCAATATAAAAGAAAGACCCTATAATATATTAATACAATACAAGGATAATAGTTTTCAATTGCCTTCAAAATAGCTCAAAATATTATATTTTATGATATTTCATAATTGAGCATAAAAATAGCATCGCAACACATAATTTATACAATAATTATAAATTCATATACTTAAATATTTGGTGATACGATCGACAAAATTGAGTCTAAAGTAATTTCACAATTACAACACTTTAATAGAATAACTCACTTCTATGAAAGAGATTTTCACAAATAATATTTTAGACTCACATCCTTGGGAATTTATGTCTCACATATAAGAAAGAGATTTTACATATTTCACAAAATAAAATTTATTCCCATAAATGAAAATATGAAATCAATATTTATAAATTATTACCAATCAAATTACTTAATTTTCAAAGCAAATCAATCTACCAAAATCAAATCAAATCCTTTTGAATATCCAAAGTTTGAACCATAAAACATTAATCATGTGTTTCCTTCCGGATTTGAGATAAAATAAAATCATGCTTGATGGGATATTCATATATTAATCATGTCAATCTTTATACACATAATTTGCACATACACAATGAATCTCAATATGTGAAATTTGTTTCAAAAATCGCAAACCTTAGCAGTGACAAACACAACATCAAAAGAAGTAGAACGAAAATATATGATTTTAATTTGAACGTGACTACTCAAAATTATCTCTGGATTCACACTTGCAATTGTAATTCAATCATGATAAACATATTCTTAAAGCAAATTCAATCTATGAATAAACCAAATCTCAAATCCACTCAAATAATAGAGTAGAAACGATGGCCATGTATAAGGGAAACTATCCATAAACTTAACGAAATGAGTCACACAAAATTGGATAATTTGTCAATTTCACACGTATTAATACATGTATGACACATATACAAATAATAATAATTGAGGAAACAATTATTAAGCCCAAACCGTCTTTCATATATATATTAATGATATTTACCAACAAATCTACAAAGAAAATAATCAAACTTTTGTTCAAGTGGTTTTATTTTAATTAAAAATTGTTTGTCAGATAATCAAAGACCAAACACATACAACAATAGGAAATATTAATTTCCCTACCAGCCATATGTTTTAAAAATTAAAACAATTTCAATGAATCAAAATTGAATAAAAAAAAAAATCCTTTAGTTTAAACCTTCAAACCGTGTATGTCTAAAATAAGATCAAATTCTTAGGAACAAAACTGAACCTTAATGAACCAAAAGAGCCAAAAGGTAATAAAAGGTGTATCAGATGCATGTAGTAACTAGTAATTGTCTACAACAGGGAGCAAATGAGCATCAAACTCTTCCCAAGAAATTAGGAGGTGCTTGATATACTATATATAAACAGAAGATACGTAATGCCACCTTATGATAGAAACAAAATCATACCAATTTAAATTGATGCACAATTTTGATTTTAGTGAAATGGAAAAAGCCAGAGGCATATTAGATCATTACCAAAATTATACTTCACTGTCCATGTATAAATTCGAAACCGCAACAAAACCAAGGCAATTCCCATTAAAAAAAATATATATATTTACGCTCTTTCAACACAAATTTAACAAATAAATAAATAGATATATAATCCAAAAATAGAAACCGTAACCACTAAAATCATGCGCATCGCACAACCGGCGAATATAAAGCAACAGCAGAACTTGTAAAATCTTCAAGTAATAAAAAAATTGTTGAACAAAATTCCTATGTGGCATATCAAACAAAACAACAAGTTCAGACCCATAAAAATTTTACGGTGTAAAATTGAGTCTCATAAGTTCAATCAACTTTTGATTTATTGACACCAAGCAGCGTGTATACACAAGAAGCAAAAGAACTTGCAAATTTTAATACAGTAGCGCACACAAAAGCTTCAGTTGCATAATCAAATAAAGTACGTTGACTCCTTTGTCGATTTACGGTTTCATACGATGGGAGAATAAAAAAAAAAAAATCAATTTATGGTTATATTTAAAATCGAAAATCAAAAGAAATTGTTCTAAATAAAATTCAAATTCAAGCCAAGAAAATTAAACACGACATAACCCTTATTTTAATCTCACGGTACAAATTAGGGTTCTAAATCATATAATACTAGGCTCTGATAACACATGTAATAATTAATTATCAAGATCGAGATATTATATGAAATTAGAACACACTTACCTTTGCTTCTCCGGACTTAGGGTTTTCAATGGTGCAAACCACTGAGCAGAATTGTCACAGTGATGGCAAAGGGGAACTAGCCTCTCTATTTATAACCGTGCAACCCTAGTTTCTACACATATGCGCCTAGCGTTTGGGCCTACACTATGTTTCTACACAAATTAGATTAAGTGTCCAAAAACCCATTATCTATTGATCACTTTGATTAGGACATAAACATTATCAAATGGATCACAACATCAGTCCGTTTTTATTAAAACCAAAACTAACAATTGATTGCAGCCAACACAATATTAAAAGAAATCTAACAAAGAACCCACATAATTTGGAGCATATGTGAATTTTAAACCAATAAAAAAAAGTGTATGGTAAAATACGTGTTAGAGTATTAATTCTTCAGTAAAATAAAGATAAATTTATTGTCCTTTGATTAAATTAAGAGGGACCCGATAAAGTCAAGAACCATGTTCCTCTCAAGAAGCACTGGAACGATGAAAGCTTAGGAGGCTGAAAGATGACATGCTTGAGGATATTGCTATTGCAAAAACTAGTGGGGATATATATGTGCACTACTTAGTGTATATAATTGAAATTTTTTTTTTTTTGAAGGATATATAATTGAAAACTTGTAACCGTTTTAGTATATAATAATTGAAAAATTGTGTTGCATTTTACATTTCCATTAGGAAATAAAATTTCAAATGTTTGTATGAGAACATATTTAGAGTTGGAAATGTGAATGAAGTTTGATCTTCTAATATTGGGTAGTTTAAATATGAAAGAAGTCTAAACAAACATAAATTTTGTAGATTCACAATTTCTATTTTAGACAATTTTGTGACACTTTTTACAACTTCTCAAAAATTACAAATATAATTTTTTTATTGGTATTGGTGATACAAGAAGTGTTACAATAACGTAACATTTTGCGACTTATAGATACTACTATAAAATGTAACTAAAGCTCTTTAGTAACAACGGTTTTATCTAACAATTGTTCAAATATTTCTAAATTTAATCAGTAACATTTTTCTTGATTTAGTAACAACTTCCGGGTGTTACTGCCATTGAGAATATGCAAAACAAAAGAAGTAACATCCCGTCATATCATGCTATGGAACTGATGATAAAATAATGTTGGCATACCATCTGGTTTCGATGCTGCGTGGAGCTTCAATTGTTTAGCCGCCATAGCCAATTCAACCACTGTAGCCAATTCAACCACTGTGAACACTTCCTCTAACGTTCCTTTCATGGGAAATTTAGCATTCTTGTCCCCGTGCTTCAACCACATTGCTTTGGATCGCTGTGCCCATCAAAGCTCCTCACTTTCAAGAAGGTCATCCAGCCTAGCCTTCTGTCTTTTAAATTTCAAAGATGATCGATCCCATCTTGCCTCAACTTGCTATTTAGATCGTCCAATTTCTTTTTAGTTTGAACAATTTGTTTCGTTCCTCGTATTTTAACTCACTCACAAAATTAGTCGTCCTATTGAAAACTTCCCTAGTTTTCAGTAGGGATGTTCGCGGTGCGGGTTGGTTCGGTTTTGAGGTCAAAAGCCAACCGAACCGCAAGATAAAAATGTGTGCGGTTTGGTTTGGTTTGCTTGATTTTTTAAAATACAATCCGAACCAAACCAAACCAAACCAATGCGGTTTGGGTTGGATCGGTTGGTGCGGTTTTTTGAGACAATATAATTTTTTGTTTCCGACAATAAAATCAAGTTAAAAAACTAAAACACAATATTTTCATTAGTGTTTTCAATAATGTTTTAAATTTCATCGAACATTACAATTTTATTTTTATCGAACAATGTTGGCAACTACATAGATCAAATTAAAAACGTGGACAAAAAGTAATCTTATTTTGTAAGAAATGGAAAAAGCTAAGATTTTATCATTCTCTAAAAGTTTAAGTAGCACATAAATACATTTTTGAAGTTAAAAGCAAAGAAGAAACTTAACAAGAGAAAATATATGTCATTTTATAAAAGTTTCCATTGAATTCATTTGAGTATTGGTCTAGGTAGCGTATGTTTAATTAATGTTTTTTCTTATGTTGCGGTTTGGTTTGGATTGGTTCGGTTGATAAGATGAAAACCGCAAACCAAACCATGCGGTTGAGTAAAAAAATAATCCGAATACATCCGAATCAAATGCGGTTTTTTTCGGTTTGGGTTGGTTTGGTTTGCGGTTTTTCTATTAGATTGGTTCGGTTTTGAACGCTCCTAGTTTTCAGTACCAATGAATTTTTCATAAATAAAAAAATGGGAATTGACAATGGAAATTGGCATGTTCACCAAATTGATATCCCAAAAGATGTAATTTAAAATATCCCACAAAGACATGTACGTCAAAAATATACAATAGAAAATCACAGAAATGTACTTCGAGTTTCCCTCTTTGCAAAATCATCAGTGACTTGTTAATTTCCAAACAAAAATCAATTCAATGGACAACGAGAACCAAGAGGCGAGAAAGAAATCAATGGAAGAAACAAGAACGAAAAAGACATCCTTGTGCTTCAGGTATTATGTGTTTCTGACTTGCTTCCATGGTGGAACAAAAAATTTGGGCGCTGGTTTCTTGGAGGAAAAGGAAAAGGCAGGGTCTTTGAGAAACAGGCACTCACTCTCGGTGTACTATTTTTCTGAAGAAAAAGTAAAAGATATATTTTGAGTAGATGCATTGTCTCATCCTCCTCAAATTAGAGTAATTTAGTTACTTAGGTTTTATTATTCACTTCTAGGACTTCGAGTATTTTATGAATGAATTATATTGTGTTTTGGCTGTGTAATGGCAGGTAGCAACTCAAGTTGGAAAACTACCTAAATGTTGTTCTGATGCTACAACATCTGAGCGCATCTGAAGTTGAACTCAAAACTAGACAAAATTGTGGGCCTAGTTAAAGGAAAGTTGCTCCCTAAATTCTATAGAAATCTCAATGGTATCATAGTACACCTTGGAGAGGATAAGGAGGTTCCTTAGCATAGATGCAGCGAGAGTAAGTTTAAAAGCAAAGAGAGAATGAGAAATTCCAACGCCGTTGGCATCTCGACAACGGTGGAGAGTAGTAGCCACAACAAAAGGAGTGGTTGTACCAGGTGACCTAACCATCGTGACGTTTGACTTTCATAAGACATTAGTTTGTTGATCTACAAGTTCTAAAATGAAAGGGTGCTGCTCATCACCATTATGTCCTATCAAGATAGATGTATCCATTATTGAATCAGTGACATTTGATAAAGGAATGTAAAAGGAGGTGCTTGACTTTGGGGGCTGCTCAATACAATCCTTCTGAGGGGCATCCGACTCCTTCAATAATTTCATTTGACTTTCTGTACCTTGTTGCAATGATGGTTCTGTAGGTGAGCTATGTGTAACAACATGAACGCTATTAGGGACAACACATTCTATATTGGAGTCAACAAGTTCTTCGTTAGTAAAAATAGGGACTTCAAATGCTTTGGAGGACCCAACACCATCTGTATTTTATTTTTCAACATATTTTTGAGTGGATGTTTCGGGACAGAAGCAGGTTTTTACCACGATCAATCTTTTCCACAACCTGCGTTGGATGCACCCAACGGTAAGCTGTAACATCATGGCCAATCATTCAACAATGTGAACAATATTCGGGGAGCCATTCATAAACAACTTCTAACTTGAAAGCAAATCTCTCTCGTTCAACCATAATTTCATCAAATATACGGCGTGAAAAATCAATGTCAACTAAAACACGAACATAATGACCAGAAATTCTTTTTTGTGTAGCAGTATCAATAGTCAAAAGGTGTACCTATTATGCCAGCAATTTCGAGGAGAGTGCGATAGTGCCAATATTCTTGAGGGAATTCCAAACTCGGGCCCATGAGTTTGACTTTGAGAGTGTTTCTTAAAATCATTCGTCTACTTTGAGAACCGAACCAACCTTGGTTTCATGTTAACGGTGCCTTGTGACCAAACCAACCTAAGGTCCTCCACTGAACTGAAGGTGAACTCAAAGAACCCTCTTCCATCATCCATTAACGTAAGGCTTCCTATACGCCTATACATTCCAATTGCATATCCACCGATTGCTTCAACCAATTGGTCCTTTAATTAATTTCTTAGTTTCATTTTGGTCCCATAACTATTATTTGTTACGTTTTGATCCCTTAATATTGAAGTCAAGAACATGATCAATCCCAACTATTGAAGTTAAGCTCTACATGATAGTTTGTGAAAACAACTTATATCATATATGAAAATGATAACTTTATTTTATCTTTTGTTATACAAATAACTTATACATAAACACTTACATGATACACGCTTATACTATAAGTGCTTAATTAAGTTTTAAAATCAAGGGAGGGGATTCAGAAGAGGAATGCTCTGCTCATTCCTGAAAAAGTTTCGGGGATCAAATTTTGTCTTAATTTGTGCCAAACGCTTAAAGTTTCCCTTGAAGTACTTGATGCCCCAAACACTTGCTTCTGAGTAGCTTGTGTTGTCATGCTTGTTGCTACCTAAATCAAGATCCCTATAGTTGTAATATGCAGCTCTTGGAGACTTTGAAACATAAGGAGTCATGT
>Ga0228711_1002080_pt1 | contig 30450 bp, 11 predicted proteins | sample MedpolnodulmetaG_2_FD_177996 | JGI IMG/M metagenome (GOLD analysis project Ga0228711, IMG submission 177996) | Root nodule microbial communities from Medicago polymorpha collected in Santa Monica, California, United States - brown nodules | ecosystem: Host-associated > Plants > Roots > Nodule... | reverse complement strand
ATCCTACATATCGCCCTCCACCACGAAGAACCTAAGATCCCCCCATCCTTCAACCGACCCCCTTCCTCCCCGTATCGCGATTGCAAGACTCGATACCATAACCCACCCTTGTCAATCAACATCCTCCAACACCACTTGCCTAACAATGAAATATTAAAATCGCCCACCCTCCTAACCCCCAAACCTCCATCCTCCTTAGGAATACAAATAGACTCCCAGCTAATCCAGGCCATTTTCCTATTATCCTCACCACCCCCCCAAAAAAATGTTTTAAAAATAGATTCAATAGAAGAAATTATACCTGCAGGGGCTTTGAAAAAGGAAAGAAAGTAAACCGGAAGTGAGGACATGACAGACTTCAAGAGAACCAGACGGCCACCGGAAGATAGGAGATTATTAGTCCACGACGCCAGGCGAGTAACAATGCGATCGACAACCGGTTTCCAAAAGGACAACTTCCTAGAATCACCACCAATTGGGAGTCCCCCGAAACATTATACATGAATTAAAATTCTAACCGTAGTGGAAGACAAATCTATTTGATCTAAAATATAGTTATTTCACCTTTACATCATTTTTATTTATCTCTTTCATTACGTGGGAACCTTTTAATGTAAAAAAACGCAAATTAAAAAATAAAATTAGAATAAATCACAAAGATTGTTTCGATGCAATATTTTTTTAACAAATCGATACAATAACTTTTTTATAAGAAGATAAATTAGCCTACTTAAGTTGACAAAGGATAGAATCGAACCTAAAACCTTGAGGAGGATCATACCCCCAGATCTCAAATCAATACCACCAGACAAACTCAAGTGGGTTGATACAATATCTTTTGTAAATGTTAGTTTCCGTCAAATATAAATATAAATAATTATAATTATATCATCTCCATCAAATATTTTACAAGGTAACTTATTTTTTCCTAAATGTTCCTAGGGGTGTAAGTGGTTCGGACGAAACCGATGTCGAAAATCAAAACCGAACAAAACCGAAAATGTATCCTATCTTGTTTGGTTCGGTTCAAAACCGAACCGAACCAACCTAAACCAATCTAGTTTGGTTCGATTTTCGGTTTTTTATTTTGAGATCCAAATCCAATGAATCGATGAACAAAACCGATGTTAACCTCACTCCCCATTTTAGTAATATTATCCCTCCTCACACACACTTATAATTAAGCTCAAAATTAAAGTCCAACATAAAATACTCCTTAATTCATTCACTTTCTCTCATTATCATATCATCTCATCACTCACAGTCTATTTCGTTTCTACTGAAAAAGAACACTAGCCATTGGTCACACCTAATCCATCGTTCGTTATCGCCGTTGGGATCGTCCATCTCTTATTAGTTTTTCATGTTAGTTATACAAAGTAGTTTGAAAAACAAAGAACATGGAAAAGGAAGTTCTATAAAATATTTGAGTATGTTGTATGCATGAAATAAAAAGTTGTGAAAATATGAAATTTTTTAAATTGAGGAGGATCATATACCCAGATCAACCGAACCGATACAAACCGAACCGATGAAGATTTCATCAGTATGGACTTTTTGACTAAAAATCGATCCAAACTGAACCGTTACACCACTAAATGTTCCTATTCCTACACTAGTTTCCTTAATAAGAACAATTAATTAGTCCAACTTAACAAACTAATTATATTTTTCCCTGTAAAAAAAAACTAATTATATTTTTATTTGGGTTTCTCGCATAAAGTAGTAGTACACAAAAATGAATGGAAAAAAAACCAAAAAATAAATAAAATAAAAATGAAAATTTTTGCTTCTAAATAAAAAAAACCCACACACAACATTGCTAAAAACTCTCCCCATACAGATACTACCATTTTTTGAGCAGAGCAGGAAAGGGTGGTTTACTCATCATGAACTACACTCACGTCACCAACCACCGCATCACAGGTAAACCTTCTCTCTCTCACTCTCCTTTTAACGTTCACTTCATCTATTACTTTCACTTTCTTACATTTCTTGAGACCCCAAAAAACTGAAATGCAAAAATCACAACCCAAACGAGCTTTTCTTTTTATAGCTGCAATTTGCATTGTCACATTTCCCACTTGTTCTAGTTTTTTTCTTTATTTTATGAAACTGAAGTGTGATTAAACAAATATATACTTTTGTTTTCAACTAAAAATTTGATCTTGTGCATGATATTTAATATTTTACAGTTAATACCAATGGCCGACAGTACTTGTTGCTGCCTAGGTTATTCGTGACATGTATTTGATTTTGACCCTTTTTTTTTTTAGAAAGATTTTGACCCTTTTCATCAACCTTTACAATTTTTATTTTTTTTTATTTCTATGGTTTTGTATTTGAGAATGAAAAGGGGAACAACCTATGAAGCATCGGCACTAACACGTACACGACACTGACACGTCAACATAAAAAATAACTTAAGAAAATGACTAGATTGAATGAAATCATGTTTTCGGTGTCGGACACTGACAAATGTTGGACACCGACACTTGTCGGACACTGAACGCCTTTGAATAGAAGTGTCGATGCTTCAAAGGAGAAACATATTTAATTTTTAATTTTTTTAGCTTCATTTATGGTTGGTGTTGTTATTTATTGAAAAAATGGGACCCATTTGACATTTTATAACATGATCATAGTTTTTTTTTTTTAAATATGTTATGCCCCACTGGGCCATTGACATTGATTCTTCATGAATTTTTTATGTGTTATCTATGATGTATGAGATTTATAATGAGGTTTACCTTGTTGAAGTATACTAGGGCCCTGTTTGGATAAGCAACTTATTTGCAACTTATAACACAAGTACTTACTGTGATAAGGGTTTATGTATAAGCTACTTATATAGCAAAAGATAAAATAGAGTTAAATTATATTTGTATAAGCTATAAGCTGTTTTCATAAGCTATATTGGAGAATTTATAAAAATAAGCTGAAAACAGCTTATAAACATGTCATAAGCTGTTTTCAAAAGTTCCCCCAAACAGTCTCACACAACTTATATTAGTAGATAAGCTCAAATGAGTCAATCCAAAAAGACCCCAGGTCCACATCTTTGATAGAATGTGTACGCGAATACTTGTGAAAATGTGCATTTCTTGGAGGTGAATACTTCTGATTTGATTCCTTGTGAAAAGTAAATTACTTGGGGAAGAAGTCTTATTCTGCTTGTTCTATCAGTCTTAAACATGATTGCTTTCACTAGAAGGATAGTTGTGGATTTTAATCAAAAGTAATTTTCTGGCATGGATACTTATATACTTATCGAATACAAATGAGTTTGTAGTCGATGCTTAGTTCTGAGTTTGTTGTCGATGCTTAGTCAAATTACAATTGATTGATATATGCTGTTAAGATGTCTCGTTATACTAGTAGCAGTTATACTTCACCTAATTTTCTAAAAAGTTCTGGTTATTGATCTTAAATGTTGTCAATTTTATGTCATTAGTTGTGTTTTTTTATGTACATGGTTCTTAGCTGCTGCTGCACATGTTATGTCAATAAACACTTCTACAATTTGGTTGGTCACCTGGAAAAATAAGAAATTATGACCTTTCCTTGTTCTAATAACTTTTGCCTCTTTTCTTTTAGTAATTATTGTTGTTTCTTTAGATTTTCTCAATGCAAATAAAGGTTTAATGCATCATGTGAAGTAATATCAATAGATCTTACAGATGATATAAATGCAGATTGATGACTGACCTCTTGAGTTCATTGATTACAGATCCTAATAGGACAAGGGATGCGGTGAACTGGGAGAATCATATTCACTTAATGGAAATTCAGGCTTACAGTTCCATGTTGAAGGCTTTTATTGCTCAATCAGAACTTCTTACTTGGGTAAATATTTATTCTAAATCTGTTCTCTTTGACTGAGTTTGTCTCGTTAAATATGCTCTTGCAAATCCTCTATCCTTTTATGCAAGGTATATGCTGAAAATTTGTTTGTGGCTGTAGGGAAAAGAGGAGCTCTTGACTGAACTACGAAAGGAACTAAATATCACAGATTCTGAACATGGAGAAATTCTGACTAAAATAAACTCCGATGACTCAATTAAATGGATAAGGTGTTTGCAAATGTTTTTGTGCTATTATTATGCACATCTGTTTGGATATTATGATATTGTATTGTGAAATGCAGAAGCTTCACCAATTTTTTAACATTTTATGTTGCAGGGAGCAAAGGAAAATGGCATATCATTCTCAAGCTCATGATTCTATCAATGCTAATGCTTCTGGGTGTACTTCTGCTTCAGTTGGAAATTGTACTATAAGATTGCAAACTCATTCGCATGCTCAGGATTATATCAAAGCTAATACTTCTGGGTGTCCTTCTGCTTCAATTGGAAATTCTACTGTAAGATTGCAAACTCATTCGCATGCTCAGGATTATATTAAAGCTAATACTCAAGCTCATGATTATATCAAAGCTAATACTTCTGGGTATCCTTCTGCTTCAATTGGAAATTCTACTGTAAGATTGCAAACTAATTCGCATGCTCAGGATTATATTAAAGCTAATACTCAAGCTTATGACTATATCAAAGCTAGTACTTCTGGGTGTCCTTCTGCTTCAATTGGAAATTCTACTGTAAGCTTGCAAACTCATTCGCATGCTCAGGATTATATTAAAGCTAATACTACTGGATGTCCTTCTTCTTCAATTGGAAATTCAGTTATAAGATTGAAAGCCCCATCCTCGGCTGCATTTTATCCCCAGAATAACTTATCACGCAGTAAAGCTTCTCATAGTTCTATTCATATTCCTGCTTCATTGCCTGTAAGTAAAATCGGTTCAATACAACTGTGAAAATTGTTTATCTTGCACTCTTGCTGCAGAGCTTGTTTGGTTTAGGTCTTGGATGTGTTCTGGATATTCAAAACCGCATTGGAGGAAAAATTAATAGCTTGAATTTTTACATTAACAGTCTTTGGGTTATATGCCTCATGGAAAATAATTGTCTAAGAATATCCAAAGTTCTTTTGCTTTTCTAAGACCATTCAATTCTTACATACATAATAAATTTGATTCTATTCATTTATCTTGTAACATGAATAAAAGGAATTAGTCCTTTGATCTTTCTGGGCTGTTTTTTTGTTGTTGCAACTTGCAAAGCTTGCCATTGTACATAATTCCTTACGCATTCTTTGAGTTGAGTTGGGCTATTTTTCTTCTTGATTAATCACTTTGGAAATCAAAAGCTCCCTCTGAAGTCAACTCTTTTATTTGATCTGTGGTACTTAATAGAATTAATAGTATAATAATAATATTGTAGGTTTGTAGGATGCATAAGGCTTGTTCCACTGATATATGTCTAATGTGTCAAGTGTGGTGGTTGCTCAGAACCAGTGTCATTCATGTTCATACATTCTGCTGCTGTTTCTTTATGGAATTTTGAGGATAATTCTACCAGCCCTTGTTTATTAAACAAAGTACATTTAAAAGAGGCAACACTATGATTAGGTTATCGGTTATCACATGATTGTTTTTCCAAACACATGCAAATGCAGACTGTTTAAAAGGAAACACTTGAGCTGTTTATCTTATTAGGATAACATTGTTTTTCATTAGATGGACATTCTTAAGATTTGTACCAGCCTTTTCTTCCATCTACAGATAGACCGCGGTTATGGGAAAGTTCACAACCTGCTTTCATTTTATATCTATCATTATGTTTTTGGTAACTCTATCTATCATTTTTCTAATTACACAATATTATTAGTAATAGTTGAATGTGGCTTATTAATTGAATTTTGTCTGTGCCAGCCAAAATTTAATGACAATCTGTTGACTGCGGAGTTCGTCCATGGGAATGCTGATCAACCCAAGGAAATGTTCAACTATGATGCTCAGTTACCGCCTATTGGAAGAGGGAATGTGCCGAAACAAAATGATCAATTTAAGCAGTACTTCCCCCCATCCAAGTCTGTCATGTTAAACAACAAATCTGATCTAATTCAGATCCGTGCAACAGATAGGGTTATCCAAGATGTAAGAAATTTCTTATTTCATATCTATTTTTTATTGGTTTTATGTTAGTTACATTTTGACTGAAATTAAATGATCAGTTAAATAAAACTGGCAATATATGGAACTTGTAGATATGAAGTGATGACCAAGAAATGCACCTAGTAGATGTTAATGTGTTAAAATGTTGATGATCATTATCTATTCTATCATATTAAACTCGGGGTATCTTGATACTTGATACTTTGTTAGTATCATGGAATATGTTTTTGAATGTTGAATTGATTATGGAATGAGTGAATGTTGTTGTGTGAGGGCTAAGGGTGGAGGAGAGATAGCTAAGATGCCCCAAATTTTCAAAGATATTATTTTAGCATCTAAATCTTGTAGTTGATAAAATGGTTGCCATAGGTTCTTTTGTTATTGAATAGCACACACTCACAGCCTAAATTATTGAATAGTATTCACTCATGGACTAAATTATTCGAAGAAAGGCTAGCAATACATTTTCTGTCACATTATTTATTATTGGGCTAAATGCACATGTCCTAAGTCATGTGGGTCTCACTTCTTAACTGATGTGGTCTGCATGAATTTCATCAAACAATAAAGAGTATGTTGCTAGCATTCTTTAATTATTTATCTTGCTTGTTTTCTTTTTGATTGTTCCATACTTTGGTTCATGATTTGGTGCACTCAATGTTTTCTCTTGGAGGATCTTCCTTAGTATTAATATGATACAATCAAGATATGATAGAATATTTTTCATATTCAAACACTTCCCCCAAACTAAGTCTTAGTAAGTTTTATGTTAATTACAAGTAAGACTTGTTGAAAAAAATTTGAACACTATAATCTGGGATTAGCCGGACCATATATAAGATATATTTGGGGTAAAAACCAGTAGGGAACGTGTAGGACAGAAGTCAACAGAGAATGATACTATTCTAATACCCTGTTTAAATTATTGGGTTTGGATGTAGATGGAATATAGTATCTTATTCTCCTTTTTTCCGGGTGTTAACTCTCCGGTTCCCAGAGGATGGGCTCCTATTAATCCGGAGTTCGGCTGTGAGGTAAGTATAGCCCGACCAAAAATTGTTCCACCCAGTAATCGAACTCACGTTCTCCCGAATGATTCTTCCTTTGGTGGAGCTCATTAACCACTTGAACCCAATTACTTGGTTAATATAGTATCTTATAATTGGAAAATGCTATTTCTCTAGAAAAATAGCATCAAGAATTTTTCAAGACACAGTTGGCAAGTTTTGATTGCATGATTTATTTATTCACTTCCTATTTTTCAGCCACACCTCCTTGAATTGTGGCAAACATTGCATTGTGATTAATTTTCTTAGTATTGATTTCCACATTTCTTTATATTTTATTATAAATAAGGTAACAAATAATAAATCAGAAAATATGAAAAACCAATACTTAAAGATAATCTAAGATGCTGTAATTACACTTTGATACAATCAAACCACCGAGGCATATTTTTCACACATTCCGACAAACTCGGTGTGTTTACGCTGTATTTCAGGTGTTCTTTCTTTAAGTTCTCATTCCATTGTGTTGTTAATTTCTTAATTGTTACATTTGGCAGGTTGAGACAATACTTTTCAGTAGAGAGAAGCCTGGTCCGGCCGATATTGAGAAAGCGAAACAGATTCTTAAAGTAATTCCCGCCTTTTGAGATGCACTGAATTACCTTACATATTTGTCTTTAGGCAATTCTAACAAAGTGTGTTATATGAATGTATAATTTGGTTCAGGAGCAAGAAGGAGCTCTGCTTGAGGCACTTGGTAAACTGGCAGACGTGTTAGAGGAGGGTAATGATCACTTCCTCAACAGCTTGTTTTTATGAACGTACGTGTTACCATTTGGTTTTCTAGAAGACGGGGTGCTGGGAAATATTCAAAATTACTCATGGAGGACAAGCGATGGCTGAATGGACTTGGGGAATTTATTCTGATCCTTGAAATTAGGGTGTCTATATCATTATGTAGATATGATGCTTACTTTAGTTGCTGAATCCAGTTATGGAGGTTACTATATACTTAAGTAGACAAAATATATGATGATGCTAAAGCTAGTAGGTGACTGATGCGAGCTGAACACTTCCATATGACTTTTTTCAATACTTGTTGACTGATACTCCTGCTAACCATTTAGTTAAATGTATAGTGTAAAGGAGAATCCAACCCCTTTTTGTTCTTCAGGAAAAAAGTTGACATTTTCTTGTTAGTAGCATCATATTTTAAATCATATGATAATTTATTTTCTGGTATGAGTTATTAAAAGCATTTTTTTTTTGTATGAGTTATTAAACAGCTTATTTGCATCTTATAGCACAAGTGCTTATCATGATAAGCGCTTATGTATAAGTTCTTCCCGTAGCAAAAGATAAAATAAAGTTAAATGGTTTTTATATAATCTATAACCTGCTTTCATAAGCTATCTTGGAGAACTTGTGAAAATAAGCTGAAAACAACTTATGAACAATGTTGTAAGTTGTTTCCATAAGTTTTCCCAAACCGTCTCACAAAACTTATGCAAGTAGATAAGTTCAAGTAAGCCAATCCATTCAGATCCTTTATATATCATCTTAGACTTTAAAAAAGTTCGATCCTCAATATGGGTTCTAAGCTAAGGTGATGCCTTTTGTTTTGTGACTTTTTTGTTAGAGATTTACTTACTTTTTCCACCCTGCCGCCTTCTAGCGCGCCCTGCGTTTTGGACCAAAATACCCTTTGTCCGGATGATTACAAATAATATACTCCGAAATGTTCGGAAAAGTACACTGCACCATTTCATTTGTGAGACTTGAACATGTTCAGGGTGCTAGCCGTTTCAAAAATTATAATCCAGACATAATAATGGTATTCCAGATTATAATTTTCGAACACCCTGTATTTGAAGTGAGCGGGAAAAATAGTCGTTTTTTTTTTCTTCTGGAAAACGAAATCCGGACTGCTAGGTTATATATACTTCTCCAAAACCTAGCTGAAGCAGACCACCTTTATCACAAACACTCCATACACCTCTAAAAAACACTCCATTTTTGGCGAAATCATGGTTTGGAGCAGCAAACTGGCCATCAAGGGGGGCTAACATCATCATTTTCGTCTGAATGCAAAGGTAATTTGTATATAAACCTTCCCCCATTCGTTTTTTTAGGCGATTTCCTTTCGATCACATCATATGATTTGTACTGGCCTGATCCGGAAAATGAATTCCGGACTACATTCATGCATTTCGGATTTCGAAATCTAGAATGCACCAGCACAGAAAACTGTGTTCATTTTCTGACTATGCTTGGCACTGTTTTCAGTTATGGCTGTTCCGGTTGATGTCTCAAATGATGATCCAGCTGGGATTGAACATCCTATCGTGTTGCTAGTTCTTTCACTTGAAGATGTGCGTGGTTTCAGAATTGCCAAATCCGAGAATCTCCCACCACCACCACCGAAACTTGAAATTTCTTTAGGCGATGCGAAAGTAGAGGATGCTCCTCCTCCTATTCATGTTGTTTGTATTGATCAGCGAGAACATTTTACCATTACACAAAAGTTTGCAACACAGAATGATTTCTTGGAGTGGGTTCGAGCGAAAGCTAGGAAGCTCGGTTTTTCCACTGTTATTGGTAAATCCGATAACGGTGGCAATGGAAGAAGCGCATTTGTTACTTTGATATATGAAAGGGGAGGTTCATACACCGAGTACAAGAGAAAGAGTCGGCGTGAGATAGTTGGTTCGGTTAAATGTGAGTGTCCGTTTCGGCTGAGAGGTTACTTGTTGACTAATGGTGATTGGAGCCTCAAAGTTGGTGATGGTAAACACAACCATGACATGACAAATGTTTTGAAAGGTCATAAAATCGTCGGTCGTCTAAACCCAAATGAACGTGTTCACCTTCGAGAGATGGTGGATGCAAACATTCATCTGAGGCAAATGCTTACCAACTTACGGAAGAGGAACCGTACCACTTCAACTACTATCAAACACGTTTATAATGCATGTCACATGTATAGGCAGTCCATTAGGGGTACGAGGAATGACATGCAACATCTCTTGAAGTCTTTGGTTGATAATGGTTACGTGTATCATTGTAGAAAGTATCGTGATTCTGATGATGTCAGTGATGTTTTTTGGGCACATCCAAATTCTATCAAGTTGTTTAACACGTTCTCCACCGTGCTTGTGTTGGATTCCACCTATAAGACCAACAAGTAATGTCTTCCATTGCTTGAGTTTGTCGGTAACACCTCTACCATGAAAACATTCTCTATTGCTTTTGCTTATATGATGTCTGAGAGGCAGGACAACGTTTATTGGGCTCTTGAGAGGTGTCGTGAGATGTTGCACTCCAAAGATCTCTATCCCAAAGTAGTTGTCACCAATCGGGACAATGCTTTGATCAATGCTCTGGAAAAGGTTTTCCCTAAAGCTACTACTTTGTTGTGCTCATATCACATTGGACAAAATGTGAGAGCAAAGTCTAAATTGGATTGCAAAATGAAGGATCTCAAAGGCAAGAATGGGGAAGTGATCAAGCCTGCTTCGGTGGTGAAGACTGTGATGGCTGTATGGTTGGATATTGTGGAGTCCGAAATGGAGGAAGCATAGACTGTGAAGACTGTATAGCTGTATGGTTCAAAGTTGTATGCGCAAAATTTCCTAAGTTGTTGGATTATATTGAAAAGACAATTTTGGATCCGGTCAAGGAGAAGTTTGTGAGGTATTGGGTTGACAAAAACCTTCATATGGGGAATACTACAACAAACATAGTTGAATCTACACACGCTCGGTTGAAAAAGTATCTGAGTAGTAGTATGAGTGATTTAAGTACAAACTGAAAATCTGTTCATGACATGCTAGAGTTGCAACATACCGCAATACATGCTTCGTTTCAGACGAGCATTATCATGCTTGAACATAGGTTCAAAGGAAATGTATTGTGGTCTAATTTGATCCAAAACATTTCAAGGGAAGCTTTGCATCATCTCGTAGTGGAGTACAATAAAGCACTTGAAATTGGTACGGATAAATCAAAATGTGGTTGTTTGAGTTTGATCACTTACGGATTACCGTGTGCATGTATGAATGCTTTGAAGATCAAGAACAACACCGACATCCGTTTGGATGAAATTCACACTCACTGGAAGAGGTTGATGTTCGAGTACGAGGTTGACCCGTAACTTCATAAAGCAGACATCTCTCTATTGCCAGAATGGGATATTCTTCAGGTATTTTTTTTAAAACTGTGTTACTTTAGGTTATGCCCAGGATTTGAGTTTTTGTAATTTGTATTGGTGCAATCCGGATTATATAATACGGACCAAATTGTTGGATTCCAGATTATATAATTCGGAATGGTAGCATTTACGCCCCCATGCAAGTGCATTTAAGGCCCATGCAAAGGGTGTATCGGGATGTTCCAGATTTTATATTCCGGATTTGCATATACGTTCCGTATTTTGAAATCCGGACCGTATCAGTGCACATACTAAAATGCATGTTTATGCCTATTTTTCAGCAACAACCAAAATGACAATTTTTTTACACATTGTAGGCCCGGTTCAAGGACACCGATTGCAACATGAAGGTACATTTGAAAGAACAATTTCGACAATTTGTTTTACCGGAGACCACCTCTATGCGTCCACCGCCAAATAAGGTCACCACCAAAGGAGCTCCAAAGAAAGATAAGCAAAGCATTCGATCGACAAGGCGGTTTCCTTCCCTATGGGAGATTGTTGACTCCTGGGAGCAAGAGACACAGGGTTCACAAACAAAATCAACATGGACGAGTAGAAAGAGTGCACGGAAAAGCAACATGTCTCCTACTCCTCCTAAGCCAATTCCAAAAAATCCGAAGAAGCCAACACCCGTTAAAGTCCACAACACCCGTTAATCGGTTTTGTGACAATGCGGTTTTTAGTGTCATCCAGATTAGATGTTGGTCTGGTTTCCAGTTCAACTAATTAAACCGACCGGTTCAATATGATTTCGATAACCTTGGCTATACCCCGATGAAAGGTGAACGGATGACCATCAAAACCAAGATCAAAAGATGCAATTAGAAAGACGAGAGGAGAAAGAAGCAACCAAACAATTATTAATAGGAGTAACACCAGTTTTTTCTCTGATAAAGAACAATATTAAAATCTCTAGCTAAACAGATCATGCCGTAAATTGATGTGCTAAGAGCACGAATTTCCTGCGAAGCATATTCTATAAGATCTGCATTTGGAGTCGCGTAAACAATGGTTAAAAATCACGTGGAAGCTACAAAATTAAAATAAAAAAATTGGGAGAGATTTTTACAATATTCTACACAATTTTGTTAAAAAATTCAAATACTATACATGAATTGACTTAAAAATAGGAACAAAAAATGGTGATTGAAAATTTTATAGGACTAAAAGTCAAAGAAAAATTTTAGTTTTAGAGACTAAAATGATAAGTTTCTATATCTATAGGGACAAAAACATATGTAATCCTTAATTAAAGGAGAGTTTTTTGTCAAAAGAAAAAGTGTAAATTTCTGAAATGGACCTTCATAAAATAAACCGCCTAGCTCCCTATGAAAATATGTCTTGCAAAATTGAGTTTCAAGCCATAATAAGATTTAATTTTCGCGTCATTTAAACACATGCTACAACAGTTATTAGTCTACAAATGACATGGGTATTTTTTGATGATATTTTGAAAAACTTTATTCAGGTGTAAGATGTGACCATAGTATATCGATGTTGGATACGTGCAACAACTTGATTATGATTGAAAAATGATCTTGTTATATTAATTCTCCATCAAAATCAAGATTTGCACATGTTCAATCCATATACCACAACTTAATGCAACACATGCAAAGCCAATTAAAAGAAGATTGTTGAAAAGACCTGTATCATTTGTAGATCAATATACGTTATAGCATTTTTTTAAAACTTGAGGCAAGTTTCATTATATCTTAAAACTCACTTTTGTAGGATATAATTGAAGAGGGGAAAAACTATATTGTTTTATAATATGTACGAAGTGAAAACTAGGTACAAGGACTAAAACAGAAATTCGACAAACAATATATTTACTCTTAAATTAAAATTTCAATTTACTATCTTTTAATACATCAAATTACACAACATAACTTGTATGTTCCATGAAGGTTAGTCCAAAAAAAGTTCAGTCTTAAATTCAAATCGTAAATACTAATTTACTATTTTAAATACTACATCAAGAAACCTTATTGATGCACGTACGAAGCCCTACAACACATTTTACTTACTTTGTTGTTGTTTCTTATCTTTAGCTCAATTATCACATCCCCACCCTATCCATTTTGTGTATGTCAAGAAACCCTAAAAAACTCATTTTCTTCCACCCCGACACCCCTGTCTCTTTTTCTTCCTCTCTATTATTTGCATCCACATTCATGGAAAATACAGATACAAAATAGCTCCTTATGAAAACATATCTTTTAAAATCAAAATTGAGTTTCAAGGCATATTGCCCCCTCATATTTAAACACCACAAGATCTATTGGTTTACAAATGATATAGGTTTTTCAGTGATCTTTTAAAAATCTTTCTTCTGCTATAAATGGGCCAGTGTATCAATGTTAGAGATATGCAATGCTTGTTTATGATGGAAAATTGATTATGTTCTGTCAATTCTCCATCAGAATCAAGACTTTGCATATGTTCAATCCATACACCACGACTTAATACAGCACATGCGAAACCTTTCAAAAGATCGTTGAAAAGACATGTATCATATATAGACCAATAGAGGTTGTAGTACGTTTAAATTTGAGGCAAGTTTCGTTATATCTTAAACTCACTTTTGTAGAATAAGAATATATTTTCATAGAGACATGAGAAACGTAATAATATTCATATTTTCCATCGATGTCGGTATGCAGGTATCCACTAAAATATCATCAAGAAAATGTCAGATTATTTTTAAAAAAATCCATAGAAAAAACAATGAAAAGTGGAAATATCACTAGGATGAAACGATGCACCGGATCTATTAAAAAAACTAAGATCTTGATGGAATATTCTTTCGCCCTTTATATTTTAATCATTTATGTTATAATTAGGTAACACTTTCGCTCTTTATATTTTTTTTTCAATTTAGTCATTTATGTTATAAAATGTAACATTGTTATCATTTTTTTTATCAAGAAAAAATCAAAATATTCATTAAAAAGCTTATAAAGAAATTCATCAAACTCATAAACAAACTCAAGTGTTCATCATACAAACATAAAAATCTAAATTTCATAGAAAAAATTCTATAAAAAGGATAATAATGTTGACATTTTATAAGATAAAGGATTGTGTATGGGCATAAGGAAGAAGAGAATAGATATGGTGTGACTTGTGAGTGTCTAGACTCTAGAGAAGAAGTGATTAAAGAATGGATATGGTTATTGGTTAAGCTGTGTGAGAGGTTTGTGCGATTGAATTTAAAGGTGAGGGGTATGAGAACTTCTACGGCACACTCATAAATTGAGGTGTACCGATACTCTTGCTTAATTTATTTACAAATTAACGATCATTTGTATAAAATAAATACGTATTTATCAATATTTATATTTTAGAAAACATCAATTCATCTTTCAAAAAACAAGAAAACATCATTTCATTGTTTATAAGAATCGTATTAAAAATTTTACATTTTCTAATAAAAAATAATCAATATTCTTTGTTATGAGTAATAAACATTTAGAAAATTTAAATTTTATTTCATAGAAACTTTAGGTTAATAAGATTTCATTATTATAATTGTTAATAATAGAAAATAATTATTTTTTTAAAAAAAAATAACTCATTTAATTATTAATTTAACAATTTGGTGTACGAGTACACTCAAATTTTTTGGTGTATCATAGAATTTGCTGAAGTTAGTGATATTTTTTGAATCATTATAGTTTAGAAAGGTTTTGGAGGTTTTTATAGCGGGAGAAAGGATATGATGGAAGATTTAACCCGAGGTAAAAAAAAAACTAAAACTCGTCTTTGTAATTGGTATTTGTCCATATATGTTGTACAGTTGTGTGACACCAATTTACCTTGAAAGTGTTTAAAACCATGATAATAGTAAACTTTTGGGAAAATTTTACATTTTAAAATACTCACTCACAACATGCCTTTAAACACTTACGAGATACTCACAACATATGCAAAGCTATTCATAAATACAAAATTTGCAAAGTATGTCTTCTTAAATATTCTACATTATTTCTGTAAAAAAAAAATTCTACATTATTGAGATTCGGTTATTCCAAGTTGACAACAAATCAGGCGCTAACTAAAGTACGAAATAGAGTTTCCTAGCTTAAAATATATTTTATTAATCCTAATGAAAAAACCTTTGGTCAAAGAAATGAAAAATACACAGTAACAACAATCCACTAAATGACAAGAAATATGAAAAACACATAACAAGAGAAGAAAAAACAACCAATTGTATTTTAACATTTTGAGCATTCTAACTCACTTGGGTTGGTCTAGTGGAATTGACTTGAGATCTGGGAGTGTGCTCCTTCTCGAGGTCTCAGATTCAATTCTCTTCAGGATGGGTTAATTTAACTTCTTCAAAAAAAAACATTTTGAGCATTCTTCCACTTTTGTCTTTCTCATTTTCTGTTTTGTTTTTTCCATTTTTGATTAAAACATCGTACATACTGCAGGCATCTACTGCATGTTTTGGCATCTTACTAATCTAACAAAGATCTTAACCAGATCATAAGGATTTAGTTTACACATGCCATTTGATTTCTACGTACTGCCTAAATATATCCACTAATCTTTTACACATTAAGAATGTAGGTTGACTTAATACTGCTACTATATGTCTAATCATACGTACTATATATGCTTTAAGTCTAGGGTAGTGAGCTTATGTTTAATTGACATTTCTGATTTCTGTAGTGTTTATTTACTGGAGAATGGAGATCATTGGGGAGTGGAGACGGTAGATAAAAACTTGTTATGAATGAAGTGACTGAATTTGTTGGCTTCAAATGCCACTAAAAATAAAATGGCTTTTATTTAAAAAAGAAAACTAGAGTTTTTGAAAACTTATTTGTAATTTTTGCATAACTTTTATGTATTCTATTACAATATCCATTACACTATTTCACAGTTTCCGCAAAAACTCATTTCAAAGTGATTTCAAGAATTGAAAAAATATATTTGGTGTTTTTTTTTATTCTATCCTTTCTTATCTTCAATGAAATTTTAAAAACAAAATACACATTTCTATTGTTTTTCTTTAACAAAATGGAACTGTCCATAACTTTTTTTATTTGAATACTGAAAAAATAATAAAAATGAATAATTTATTGATGAAGAAATTATAATGGACTTTTTATATTTTATGGACTAAATTCTCATTTTTATATATCATTAAGGACCAAATTGTCTCATTTTTAATTCTTGCCACAGATTAAGGTGTCCTTTTATGACATTGGTTCATGGACGAAGTTTCTGGTTTCCTTTTTCAATAATTAACATTTTATTAATTTTTTAGTTCTAAATTGGATATCATAGTTTTTCTACTGAATTAAAATGAGTCATCACTCTTTTTATATTTAAAAAAAAATTATTCAACGCAATGCTTTAATGTCATTCTTTATAATTTCAAATACAGAGGTAAACTAAAAAAATACTCCTTTGTATTATTCAGCTTGCAATTTTTTACGATGAGAAAATGGCAAACTCTCACACAATTTTGCAGATAGGGGCACACTAAACTCAGTTTGGTGGAATAATTTGATTTGTGTTAAAGAAAGGGTCGGTGTGGGAGTAGGTTGGTGGTTTGGAGATAATATTGGACGGGAGGTAGGAGATGGTTTACAAATTTTATTTTGGTGGGAACAGTGGATTGATGGGGTGGTGTTGAAGAGTAGATTTAGTCGCCTTTTTGATTTAGCCGTTAATAAAATGACAACGGTGGCTGAAATGTATTCTCTTGGATGGGGAGGGGACGATGAAGCGTGGAAGTGGAGACGTCGATTGTTAGCTTAGGAAGAAGAGTAGGTTAGGAAGTGTAGTGATATTTTAACAAATATTGTTTTGCAATCTAACATTCCTGACAGGTGGCTTTAACATTTGCATGTTTCCCAAAAATACAATGTTACAAGTGCTTCCAACCACTCTAATGCAATTTAAAATAAGGATGTTTCTCTTAAGGTCGATTTATTAGCCTGGTGTTTGTTGCGTAACAGTTTGCCTACAACAAACAACTTGATACAGAGAAATATTATTCCTCCGAATGTTCAGCTTTGTGCGGGTGGTTGTGGCAAGATAGCGGATATTGATCATCTATTCCTTTCATGCGACTTTTTTGGACACCTTTGGCATGGTATTTTTAACTGGCTTGGTTTCATCACGGTGCCTCCTGAACATGTGTCAAACCATTTTCTTCAATTTGAAAATTTAGGAGGATTTCATAAAAACATTCGTTTAGTTTTCAATCTAATTTGGTTGGCTTGTGTGTGGGTGGTTTGGAGTGAAATAAATGCTCGAGTGTTTCGTCAACAAGAGGACTCTTTACAAACTCTTCTTGACAAAATTAAGCTTCAATCTTACTGGTGGCTGAAAGCGAAGCGGATTAATTTCGCTTCTACTTATCACATGTGGTGGCTTAATCCTTTAGCTTGTTTGGGAATCATTTTGTAATCAGGGCGCTTTAACCTTTTTTGATTTCACATTTCTTTTAGTGTTTGATGTAATTTGTTACTTGGTTTGCTGGTTTTTCAACACTCCTTGTGCTGGAATTTTCAAGCTTTTGAATTAATATATTTCATTTTAATTTCTTAAAAAAATTGCATCAAAAATTTGTAAACGCTTTCAAAGTCACACAACTATTCAAGCCTTCAATACATCAAATGATTTAAAGTTGCTGCGGTGAAGAAAATTTAAACCAACTCTCCGTATATTTATAATAACATTTTACTTATTTGTTGATACCACTTCATATGGGACTTAAATGAATACTTATTAAACGCAAGAAAATTTTGAGTTAAATAGTTGGATTTATTACAACCTTCTTAGTAAAGGATTACTCCCAAAAATTACGGGTTACATGTGGGTTAGGACTGGCCAAAACTACTTTAACCAATTATGAGGCATAGGATACTGGAAACCTTTGGCCAGAAACCTCTTATCCATCTTCTTCTACAGTCTTGTCACATTTTTCCCATTTTCATACGTATTGTTAATTCGTAATCAAGGCATGGTAGGCCATTTGGAATGGGAGTGGAACCCTGCCCTCTATCTTTAGCAAAGACAAATAAGAATCATATATAGGTCTGTGTTGTGGTGATGTGTCTTGTCTCATTTTATGTCTTGTAACTTACTAGGAAGTATAAATTCAACCAAAATGTAAAGCAAATTAAAATTGAACCCAAGTTGGCTTGGTGTGAAGACATGGGATCTAGTAGTCCACCTCTCTCTAGGTCTCAGATTTAAATCCTTCAAATGTCGTACAAGGTTATGCTTTACCTTTAATTGAACTCACTGCTAATGAACGATGGAAATTAATCCTCTTGATTAGTCGACCTTTGTGCTTTTAATATGCAAAATGGTAAAATATATATATATATATATATATATATATATATATATATATATATATATATATATATATACATTCTAATCCACATGTAAAGCAACAAACAAACAAATCTTGAAAATTGATGGACATTCCCTTAAAAAATGATCACATTCCTATGGAGCCAAATTGATCACACAATAGACAACCAAAATAATCTTAAATATATATAATTAAGATAATAGAGCAATGAATTGATCACACTATAGTTAGAGCATCTTTATCTCATCCTAACCCCCATATCTTTTATGATGTGCCCTATCATTTGTACCCTCTAATTATTAATGAAATGGATTCATACATTAAGATAATAAAGCAATGAATACTGGTATTTGAAAAGCCTTCAACAAACAAATCTTGAAAATTGAAAATTGGATTCATACATGTTTCACCCATTTTTAACTAAAGATTTCCTCCCCCTAATCATGTGTGTTTTTGTGCCAATCAAATCGTACAACGTTAATAGCCTAACTAAAAAACATACCGCCCTAGGAGTAAATCTTGAAGGTTCTGAGATTTGGATAAGAGTTACGTACTTTCTGTCAAAATCATTATCTAACACTCAAATTAATTAGTTCTCATAATTTTTTTGAGAGGAAAGTTCACATAAAATGTCTTTTCCTTTTTTTGGCTTAGCAATGCAAGGTCACGTTTCTGTCTTATTTGGAGCTAATTGTCACATGAGTTATAAATATAATCATCAATAATAAGTCAAAATCATACATCGCTGCCATTGATGTTTTCAAACGCACGCAAACATTTATGGGAAGAGAATGACATAAACAACAACATAGTATATAGGTAAACTTAAAGGTGAAAACCTAAACTTTGGTTTTAGTATATAAAATTAAGATGCTATTTACAGTTACGTCCCTTTGATGCAAATTATTTTTTTTTATTTTGGTAATATTTACTTGCTTGTTTATACCAAATGAATCGTGGGGGTTCAATTACTTTCACGAAAACAAATTGTAAAATATAATATTTGCATCACACGTACGTGTACTTTTAATAGTATTTGGTTTACTTGATTGAGGATCAGGTTACTTGGTACTAATAAAATAAATAAATAAAAATAAAAACACTCGTGAGCTAGTACATCAACTTGGGGAGTAATAATTGACAAATTGGAAGAGGTTGCATGAACCCAATCTTAATCGAACAAGTTCCTATCAAGTGGGAGGACGAATCATTTTAATAGGGCCAAATGTGTTTCATACAAGTCCAATTCATACATCCAAATCATGGTACCGTGGTCCATTTCTCCCATCCATAATGTTGATTGATTTCTTCTTTCGGACAATCAGCTGTGTTTTACCTACATAATTGAAGGTAAAACTATTATAAGACGGCATTATTTTTCCTCTCTAATTAATGAGATTAACATGAGTAAACTTTAATCATTTTGATAAGGTTATAAACAATGTTGACAAGAGACAAAGATCGAACATTTGATCACTTGTTTAAGGGATTCAAAACTCTTCCTATTTGATAAATTCATTGTTTGTTAAACTATGATTATATTGTATGAAAAAGATTAAGGTTAAACTGTAATTATAGTGCATGAAAAATATTAAAACACATTTTTAAAATTATCTTGTTAAAAAAATTGAGAAAGAGAAAGAAAAAAAATTTATAATTAAAGTGACTATGTACTTTAAGGTTACAATTCTAAACTCACACTTGAGATGTTAGTTCAATGGTGATAACTTGGTTTTGTAAACTCAAAAAACTTTCTCAAGTTATTGATATCTTTGCACATTAAAATTATTATAGTGTATTGCACATTTGCTCATAAGATGTGTCATATATTTTTACTTATTGCAATTTAGCCATTGATTAAATCAAAATTAAACATTTTTATTATTATTTTATTTTGTAAATCATAAATCTAATGCATCAAAATTGGGTAAAACTTTCCAAATTTCATTATCCCTGTCATCTTTTTTTCCATATCAATTTTGTTCATCGCTTTCTCTCCAAAATTCATCTGCTCCAACACAAACCATATCGTCTTGTTTAATCAAAATTCATCTTCTCCAAAATTCACATTCTCGAACTCTAAAACTGTTTCTCTCCATAATTCATATTCTCAAACCCCTTTCTCTCCAAAATTCACATTCTCGAACCCTAAAATCGTCTTGCTTAATCAAATCAATCTTCACATCCATTTAGTAATCATCTGCTTGTTCTTGACATTCTCGAACCCTTTAATCATCTGCTCCATCTTCGCAGCTAATTTGAAACGTAATTACTCGCACCACATAAGGCAAGATCGATTTGAATATATTTTTACTGTAACGGGTTAAAATGATATGAATGTGATATGAATTGGAAGATATGAAGAACACAGACGAAAGCTACACGAAGGAAACTGAATTTTCACTTTTCTGTGAATTCATGTTTGTATGAAGAAGGACGAGGAAGAAGGAGACGAGGAAAGATGGAGACGAGAAAAGAGGAAAGTGAAATTGTAATTTAAAAATGATTGAAGAGTTTCTACATAATTAATAAATAAAATAAGTTAATAAATCAAAAGTAATTAATGTTTTCTATGAGGACTGATTTGTAATAAAGAAAAGTTTACACTTACAATGGTCCACCAGCAATACACTAGCTGACATGGCATCAACAATTATCTTATTGACTAAACAAAATAACTTTTCCAGAAAAAGTCAGTTTTCTGACTGCACCGTGGAAGTGTCCTTATCAAGGATGAAATTAATTTAATTTAATATATATTTTTTTAATTTTTTGCATATTAATATACCAACTTTTTTTAGTCATTATAAAAAATTCTTTTGAACTATGTTATCTCTAAAATATATGTTATCAATTTTAGTCCACGTTGTTTAATAAAAGTTCATGTCATTGTTTTCAGATAACTTTTTTTTATAGCATATTGTTAAGATCTTTTTTGTTTTGTTTTGAAAACTAGATATGTAGCTTCCACTGTCCAATTCGAAGGATTCAATCCTACGGTCCATTTATGGGGGCTTCACTTAAAGCTATATTATAACTACGTATGGACTTAGTTTATCGAAATTGTCGTAAAGAGGATCGAATTTGAGAGAAGCACACTCCAAGACCTCAAGCGGTGGCGGAGCCAAGATTATTATAAAGTCTAGGCAAAAAAATTTACAACACATTTATAGGTTTACATAAAAAATTGCAAGAAAATAATCAAAAAATCTAAAGAAATTGCCCAATTTATAAGAATTTATATAAGAAATTCAGAAGGGTTTACATAAAATATTGCAAAAAATTTAGGTCGGAGCACGGGCTCGCCGGGCCTTAGAACCACCACTGCTCAAGCCAACCGCTAGAGTCTAGTCCAAATTAATTATCATCGTTAAGATATTAAAATATCATTAACTCAATAAGTGTTACTATTTCCTTTTTAATTTAATCTTTAATTTGAAGTTTTAGATAAATTAGCAAATATTAAATGATTTAAATTATTACACCAATGATATTTTAAAATAGTATCAATAAAATGTCATAAAATTCGTCAAAAAAATGTCATAAAAAAAGTCAATTGAAACATGTGGCGTCAACTTTTGCTAAACACAGGAGACTAAAATAAGTGTACTAAAATTGCATCCAAAAAAAAAAGTACTAACATAAAATTTTGAAATTTTTTTTTTCTTTTCGAGATACCGTGATATTAATACAAAGTTTTCACCAATACTTAATCTCTTAGATACACATGATGCCTTCTTCCCCAAACCAAATTTCTTTTCATATGAACAAGTTAGAAATAGAATCCTGACCACATATTTAGAGAAATTAGAAACACATTTAATTCAATAGTATTCAAAATACAATTATCACTCGAAAGAAATCAAGTTCGATTCGTCCAAGCCACCGGACAAGGCGTCTTCAATTTGTCAAGAATGTATGTTCTATACTTCTTCTGACCGTCAGCCAAGAAAGGTTCTATACTTCTACTAACCTACGGTCTCTAGACATTCACATCTCTCACACTGAGACAAATTATATAATTATTGATTGACTATAGTGCCACCATTGATTCGGTTTAGGATAAACCTCACACCAATAGTTTAGTTTTAATGGATATATGTACATTGATCGGTATATATTTTTATTAATTTTTCTTTATAAGATTAAGTTTTTATACCTCTAAAAAAAATAAGTTTTCATGAATTAGATGCCAAAGGGGTTCACCAGGTCATGGTAGATTTTAAGGTTCAAAAAGTATTTACACAGGTACTTATTGATAAACCATCAAAGAGGTTCTCCTATTTTTGCGTGAATTAAATCCACAATTATACAAGTGAATTAACTTCCTGCTATGCTGAACTTAGTTTCCTGCTAAGACTGTCCCTTTTGCTTAAAAAAAAAAAATCCACAATTATATACGTGAGTTAACTTCTTATCAATTCATTTAATTTAATTTTCCAAGTTAAGTTCTCTTTATTTTATTTTTTGTTCGAAATTTGTTTTCTGTCTCCAGTTCAAATTAAATAACACTCATCAGTCATCTCCACAACTGCACGGTAAAAAGCTACAGTAAATCAAAATTTGAGGTCATAATCAACACTTATTTCTTTAGGTTCTATTTCTCTTATACTACACCTCCGTCCTAAAATATGAGACATCTGAATTAAATCACAAAAATTTTAAAAAATTGATCATAATAATTATCAATTGATATTATTCTAATAAATTAATCTAAAGAATTAGTTAACATAATTATCCTAATATTTATGGTTGGTTCTAGAAAAATATAATAATCTTATTATGGACAGGTTAGTAAAAAATAACTAATGCAGCTGGAAATTCAAAAAGTGTCTTACACAAAATAAAATAAGAAAGTTTTGTCAAAAAAGTCTTATATTTAAAAACGGAATGAGTACAAAACAATACCTCAAATTAACATTTTCCTTCAAAAAAAGAAAATACCAATCTCACATTTTCGGCCTCTTTCATTACATTTTATCCCCTCAACCAAACATTCCTTTTAAAAATATGAATGGATAATAATACAACTCTTATTGAGAAATCAGCTAATCCAAACTTAACTGACCTCAATGCACTCAAATGTGAATCCAGACAGATTAAATGCAATTGGGTGAAGCTAAGAACACCACTACACTTTTATAGTAGTATTAGGATTTCACTAATTAACAGTAACACCATCTTCATATCAATAAAGCAAGACAAATATTAAACATTTTTTTGGTATTAGCAAAACCAATTAACACCAGATGCATCAGTAAATTATCGCAGTAGTAATGGTATTAGCAAAGGAAATATAGATACAAGTTGAAGTGGAAGTTATGCTAGTACTTGTATACCTCTACTAGGCCCTAAGAAATAACTCCTATCTATCATATAGTTACATAAAACATAATTCATATACACAAACTATGTCAGTTGCTAATAGATAATTCTTATTATCTTTTGAAGAGTCACACTAACATATCCTTAAATTGAAGAGAACCAAGTGTTTGAGTAAGCCTAAGAATAAGAGAAATGAAGTAAATAGCTAAAAGTCCTCCACCTAACATTGCATCAAGCTTCATATCTCTTTTAATCAAAACAACAAGTGCCCAAATCAATCCAACAACCAAAAAAGCCAATGTTTCCCACAAATATGGATCTCTAGGAATCACAATAGATGAAGGGTACTCACTCCAAGTAGATGTAACAAGAGATAACCCCAATCCAACAACTGTATTGAAGATAGGACCAGCATAACAACCTGAAATTGCTATTTGAGCCCCCTCTGGCCCACCATTTAAAGCCATTGTTAAATTAGTCACTAAATCACCAATTGAATTCCCCCAAGCAAGTACAGTTAATCCAAGTATTGAAGGATTAACACCACATATGAAACCAAGTGAAACTAACAACCCTACTAATTCTTGAGCTGAAATGTAACTCCATGTCACACTCATCACAAACCCTGCAGCTAGCCATGGTAACAAGAATTTTCTTGGAGGATTTGATGCTTCAGTTGTGAAAATTGCAGTTACTCCTAATATAATTCCAACCAATAACCCAATTCCATAAACTATTAGGCTTGATGAATTGGAGAAACTGTTTTCCTTGTATGGAATCCAAAGGAAAGCTAATAAAAGTGGTGAAAGTATAGCTGAAGAAACAGCATATGCTTTAGACCATTTTTCTTCACAAACAACAGGAATTGTTAATCTCCTAGGCAAGTAAAGAGGCATATCCAAAACATAAAGTAACATTCTATATATTGAGGATTTTTCACAGCAAGAAATATTCTTCTCAATTTTGAACTCACATTCTTGAAGTCCATTTGAATTGCTATGAATCTGAACCATTCCCTTCTCCATAAAACCAAGTAGAGGAACATCTAAATCATTGCCATTGCCATGACTTCTTGAATCACCATAATCACTTTCAGCTTCATCAACATCATCTTCATCACAAACACCTTTTCTTTTGCTAGATGTGACATAAACAATAGCAACATAAACCACATACATCAAACAAAAACCAACTGCCACAACAACATTGATTTCACCATTGATGAAGACACTGAACAAACAAACAAGAACAAACAGAAGAAAACAAACATCTCTTATCAAAGCAGATTTTTGAACACGAATTCCTCTATGTCTAACTGAAATACTAATAATTCCCACAACAACACATGAAATAAAAGAAGCACCACCAAGAACAGTGTTGAATCCAATGCCTTGTGTCCCATTACCTTTGAAAGAAACAAGTGTGGCAAAAACATCATTAGCACCATTACCAAGAGAGAGAAGAGTGACACCAGCAATAGTTGGTGAAAGCCTCAAAACTTTGGAGAGATTATCAAGAGAAGGACAAAAATACTCAGAAGCTGTATTAGCCAAAAGATAGAAGAGAACCAATAGCCATAGAAACAAAAGGGTATGACCCAATAAAGGGAAATTCCCAATTTTGCAATAGAAAATGTAAAGGTAATCAACATAGCCTTGTGTGACACAAGGGTTGTTTGATTTAAGGTAAAAGCACTTAGCTTTATAATCACTTAAGCTATGAAAACTTTTACAATCCTCATCATCAGTGACACCAGAGACAAAGTTTCTGTTATTATTGTTGGTTTTGTTTTTGTTTCTGAGAAAAACATGTTCATAGGATTGAAAGTGAAGAACAAGAAAAACAGAAAACAACAAAAGGAAAGATGTGTTTAAGAACAAAGTGAAAAACATGCGTTTGGATTGTGACATTTGTAACATATTGGTTTGGTTTGGTTGTGTTAAGAAAACAAAACCCTTTTGGTTTGGTTTGAGAGATTAATAAACAAAACCCAGTTGCATGATCAGGATAAAGATGGAAACTTGGTTATTAAGAAAACTCAGAATTAAGATAAAAACAGAGTTTTTCTTTTTTTGATAGTACCGCAACGGAACAGAACAAAAGAAAAAAACAATCTTTTAAAATCAAATTTTGGATGAAATTTGTGGAAAGAAAGAAGAGATTAAGAGAGATAATTAGGCAAAGAAAAAGTCGAAAAACTTTCAGATGTGATTGTGATGATGAAAGATAAAGCAACCGAATAAGATGAGTGAAATGAAAATTTAGTTTGAGAAGTGTGAAATGAAAGGAAAAAGAAAGGGTATAACACTCACACATACATGGACACGTGTCGGTGGAAGAGAAGTTGCACATTCATGGGAGTAGTAGTAGTAGTGAGAAGTAGAGAGAGAAAGAGAGAATGAAGTGATGAAGAAACAAACAGTTCCTATATGTCACGTTTGTGTTGGATTCATTCATGTAATGTATGGATGGTATTTCATCCTCCATGACATGAGCAACATGTTTTTCTTTTTCTTTTTTAATTGTTTTCTATAGATTCTCTTTTAGCTAAAATAATTTTTTAAATTGTTTTCCATTGTATCTCTTAACTTTAGTTTTACAAAAAATAAAATAATTCTGTCGGATATTAAATATGAGTAGTAAGAACACTTGTGTCCTTACAACTTTAAATATAATTTATTTAAACACACTCAATCATTTATAACAAAGATGGAAAGATATTAAATATCAAAGATGTTTATAACAATCAACAAAATCATTTATTTTAAGATAGAAAAATAAGTAAATTAGGAAGTGTTTATAAGACATTTGTTTGCGTTCATGTTTTTATCCTTTTTATGTCCTTTTGCACTTCTGCTAATAATTTGTTTTTTTTGAAATTGGTAATAACCTTTTTCTTTTTTGCACAGTTGGAATTAGAACATAAGTAATGTTAAATTGGTAATAACCTTTTTCTTTTTTGCACAGTTGGAATTAGAACATAAGTAATGTTTCACCTTTTAAGCGTAATAAATGGAATGTTTTTTATTAAGGAAAATGGAATGTTCTTTAGATTCGTTCCTTAATTTTAATTTTTCATTTTAAAGATAGTAACAACTGTAATGAATTTAAATATAAGGGGAGAAAAAGGTTACATTTGATATTTTAAAGATAGTAATAGCTGTAATGAATTTAATTATATCAGCCGGTCGAAAAAGTAAAAATTTATTCTTACCGGTGGATGAAGACGGCTAATATTGTTTATGTGTTAGAGGTCCATAGTTGGCTAGCATGTCATCTTAATTGTCTGGGCATTTGTTAATTGTGATTTTGTTTTGTGTTGATTTGTTGTATAACTTTAGTTGCATTATGTAGGCGTTACTGTTAGTATATATAAATTTATTTTTGCTTCTTAAAAGAAAATATATTTAAAAATAAATGAGGATAACTTATATTTCTATTGGTTTTTCATATATGCAAGTGAAAATGAAATTTCTTTTTATAATTACTAGTATAAAATAATTATCCTATAAAAATCGTACAGATTAATTATCATATAAAATAATTTTAAATAATGTAAAGTCATGTTACTTTGTAAAAGTTAACAAAGAAAAAGATCTGATGCATACTTTTTTATCCATGAAAACCATATCGAATAAATCAATCTGATCTCAATCTTTGAAGTTTGACATTCTCTATATTCAAACGATCCTAATCTTGAATCTCAATACTTTGTATTTGTTATAGATGGTTATGATAACAATGAGATCAAATTTTGTAGCCATAATTTTAGAAAATAAAAATAAAAATCAAAGTGATGAAATTTATTGGTTAGTTAGGAATCAAAATTGAGTGAAGGTATTGTAAATATGTGTGTAAGCATCATTAGAAATTTTTAAGATGTTGTTTGAAAAGTTGTCTTCAAAAATAAAAATAACAAAAACATATTATATTAAAAAGTAGCATTAGAAGGTGGTTGATATATATAATATAAAAATCAAAATATAAGTAAAAGAAATAACAGAAGAATAGGTGTTTGTCAAAGGTTAGATCAAGAGAAGGTTTGTGTTTCAGACTATGCTCAAAATATGTGAACATGTGATTAACAAAAATTCCTTTATTTTTATTTTTTTTAATTAAAAAACTCCTTTGTTTATAGTTAACATTTTTATTAGAATATATTGTTAAAAGATAATATAATAACTATCCAAAGCCTTTTTTTCGTTAAAGAAAAACTAATTGAATAATATGGTGTTGAAAGATTACATGGTAACTAATTGAAGCTTCTTTTTCTAAAAAAAAAATGAAATAATTAATGGATATGAGAATGAAGGGTATCGTATGCAATTTGTTGAGATATTTCTGTTACATAAAATATTAGGAATTCAATAAAAAGTTAAGTAAAATATTTAATAGATAAAATCAAAGGTTTGTTGAAATATTTATGCCAAATTAAATATTGGTTTTAAAAAATAGAAAAATAATAAAAATATTTCGAATAAACGTGAAAGTGACATGTAGCATAAAAAACTTTACTTTATATTTATACTATTGATGATTTATTGGTTAGTTAGGAATCAAAATTGAGTGAAGGTACTGTAAATATGTGTGTAAGCATCATTAGAAATTTTTAAGATGTTGTTTGAAAAGTTGTCTTCAAAAATAAAAATAACAAAAAGACAAAAACATACTATATGAAAAAGTAGCATTAGCATTAGAAGGTGGTTGATATATATAATATAAAAATCAAAATATAACTAAAAGAAATAACAAAAGAACAGGTGTTTGCCAAACCTGAAGAAGAAAAAAGGTTAAATCAAAAGAAGGTTGGTGTTTCGGATTATGCTCAAAATATGTGAATATGTGATTAACAAAAATTCCTTTATTTTTATTTTTTTAATAAAAAAACTCCTTTATTTATAGTTATCATTTTTATTAGAATATATTGCTAAAAGATAATATAATAACTAATTGAATAATATGGTGTTGATAGATTATATGGTAACTAATTGAAGCTTCTTTTTCTAAAAAAATGAAATAATTAATGGATATGAGAATGAAGGGTATCGTATGCAATTTGTTGAGATATTTTTGTTACATAAAATATTAGGAATTCAATAAAAAGTTAAGTAAAATATTTAATAGATAAGATCAAAAGTTTGTTGAGATATTTATGCCAAATTAAATATTGGTTCTAAAAAATAGAAAATAATAAAAGTATTGCGAATAAACGTGGAAGTGATATGTGGCATAAAAAACCTTACTTTATATATATATATATATATAGACTATTGATTGATATGAAGTATCTAACGATTTGGCCGGTATCTGATTTTTATGAGAAAATCTTATAGATTGTCTCTACTAATAAGGTTTCACCTTTCAAACATTTTTTTTTTCTTCCACAAAATTTAAACTCAATTTTTTTTTTTTCATTCACAAAATTTAAACTCAAATCTTATTTAAAAAAATCAAAATTTAAGTATACTCAGACCAATGTAATGTTGATATATAACGTTAACTTTATAAAAAAAGAAGGTTCATATTTTATACTCCCTCTGTTCTTTTTTAAATGACTTTTTAGGGTGAATTTTTCGTTCTTATTTAACTGTCTTTCTGGTATTTTAAGGCTATGATTTCTCAATTATACCCTTTGTCAATTACTTTTTATCTTTTTCAATAAAACTAATTAATGATATCTATTTGGAAAACTAAAGTTTCTTTTTTAAACAAAGTTCGTTTTTTTTTTATACAAAGTTTGTTTCTTGTTATCTTCAAATTTAAACAAAACTTTGTTCCAAACAATGGTTTCAAAAAGAGTTTAAATTCTATAAATAAGATGAGTAGCAATTGTTAACAATTTCGAGTGTGACTCTAGCATTGGTTGAAGTCATAGTTGAAGTCTTAACTTTGATTAAAGGAGGTGGAAGAAAGTTAATTTTTTCTTAACTTTTGATTAATGTAAAGTTGGAATAATTTTTATATTGACTTAAAATAATTAAAAAGATGTGCACAATATTTAGAAAATTGACAATTGTTTGTTATGAGAGAGAGTATGAAAACAAAATAGGAATTTGTTGGAGAAAAAGATAATAACTGACAATCATTTTTTACGAGAGAAAGATAACATATTAAATTTATAAGTGTGTGCAAAAAAATATGAATTTATTAGTGGATTAAAATGAGGGTATAATAGGAAGATATTGTGCAAAAATACACATCGCTATTTTTGTGTTAATTTTCTAAAAGGACACTTAAAAAGGAAAGGAGAGAGTAGTTTCTAATATAATCATAACAAAAATATAAACAAAACATAACTAATTTTACTAATATAATGTTATCATATACATAAAATAAAGGATTAATAGTGTTTTTTCCCTGTGAAATAGATCATTTTTGGTTTGGAATAAGTTGTTTTAAAAAAAAAAACTTTCCAAAATACCCTTTCTAATAGGCCATTTTCAAAAAAAAATAAATCCAGAAATTTGGTTTTTAAATGGCCTATTAAAGGGTATTTTTTTTTTTTTTAAAGGACTAATTCCAAACCAAAAATTTTTTA
>Ga0228711_1002078_pt1 | contig 30458 bp, 13 predicted proteins | sample MedpolnodulmetaG_2_FD_177996 | JGI IMG/M metagenome (GOLD analysis project Ga0228711, IMG submission 177996) | Root nodule microbial communities from Medicago polymorpha collected in Santa Monica, California, United States - brown nodules | ecosystem: Host-associated > Plants > Roots > Nodule... | reverse complement strand
AAAGCAGTAAAACTTGACAGATTTGAGTTTCTGAGAAAGAATTTAAGTGTCTTTAATATTCAGCAGTTATGATTAAGGGGGAGTATTAGAATAAGTAATCAATAACTGAAGAGCGCTTCTGAAGAATTCTGAAGTAGCGCGTCTGAAGAATGCGTCTGAAGTGGAGCTCCTGAAGTGGTGCGTCTGAAGTGGAGCTTCTGAAGTGGAGCGTCTGAAGTAAAGCTTCTGAAGTGAAGCTTTTGAAGACAGATTCTGATGTAGTTAGTTAGAGGAGTTTGTTACAACATCTAGTTGTATATATACACTCCCTTATGTTGTAAATATAGAATGTAGTTGTGTGAATAAAAAAAAAACTCTCCCATTTTCATTGTTTCTTTCGTTTCAGCTCTTCACTTTCTGTTAGTAATTCATCTTGCTCAAAACAGCTTATTTTCATAAGCACTTTTGCTGCGCATAGAACAGAGTGATTGTTCTAACATAAACAAGAAAAGCAAACTTTTGATCGTAAAGTAAAAAAAGATAAGCTCCAAACAAAACTAAGTAAATAACATATGAATATAGTATAGTTCACTAAGTGCTGATGCAGGATAATACTTAGATGACATTGTGATTGGTGACATTTGTGATATTATCAACCACAATGTTATGAAAGAAAAAGAAGAAAGCCACATGTGACATTGTGGTTGGCCAATGTCACATGCAGGTTACATCTTCCAATAAAATTCCAGGGCTTGTTGTGTTTGTGTTGAAGTCATTTGCAGAAACTCCAAATTTGAGTGGATTGCAAACATACTTCAGAGACTCCCAACCGGAATGCCACATATTGTTCTTGTATTTAATCTTCGATGACAGAATGAGCCCAAACTCCACCGTTCCATCTTTGCGGCTCTGAGCAATGCTGGTCGCTGCGCCGCCAAAATCAAAAGGCTTGTTCACCGACAACGTCATCTGAATCACATTCTCTCTACCTATATCCGTGGTGAAAGATGGAAGAGATGATTTGGTTAGAACAACACCTTCACCTCTGTAAAAGATCTCCGCAGAGACATCATCGTAATAAACACGAGAATAGCTTGTGGGGTTATCAACAGAGACGGTAATGTTGAACTCGGCTGTGAGTTGGGTGTTGCTAATGGTTAGTGAGTTGAGTGAACCCGAGTCGACATTGAAGTCAGGGAGGATGGCAAACATCAAGTCGGGGTCTGTCTGAGCGTCAGTTAATTTAACCAAGAAAACAATCACAAGAGCGATGAGACCAAGAATGAACAAAAAGGTAGAGATATAGCAGAAAGCTTTGGAATACGAAACCTTTTTTTGGGTGTCTTCGTGAGTAGAAGTTGGAAACGCAGCCATTGCTAGGGTTTGTTTGTGACGAGAAGTTATTTTCAATGCTAGGGTTGTGTTTGTGAAGTTGGAAACAAAGAGAGTTTAAATAGAGTGTACACTCAGTAATATACTCCGAGTTAGTTACGTTGGAGGAGTGTTATTCTCCTAGTTAGTTTTAAAGATCAATTCGAAATTCTTTAAATTCTTAATTTTATTTATTATAAATATGATGATACACTCCGGAGTAATATCCTCTAGTTTGTTACGTGGGAGTGTTTTTCTTCTGATTAGTTTTTATGCTCAAATCTAAATTCTAGTTCTAGTAGCGAAAATACACGTATCCGTCTTTCCGCTCTTTGTGTTAACACGTTTGAAAATTATGAACGGTGTTTTTTTTTTATTTGATTAAAACTAAAAATATAAATGTTTGTTACTTCCAAGTCATAACAAACAAAACTAACGACACCAATAATATAACAAAAAAATATAAAATCTAAATATAATCTTTATTATAGAAAAAGTTGTTTAATGGTATAATTTGGATAATGAAAAAGTAAATATAAGTATACTCATTTAGTTTGTTACACTTTTTAAATAATAAAGGAAAAAAAAAACCACACATATATATTCATATCGTGTTTGTTACATTTTTTTAATAGTTAAATTTATTCTTATCTATTTGTTATTTATATTGAAAATTGATGGCATTTTTTGAAAGAGACAAAGTCAGCCCAGGAGAGGTGAAATGAGTTGTTTTCTTTATATACAGTATATAATAGTATATAGTTGTAACAAACTCTAGTTTGACATATCCGTCTTGGTCATGTACAATCCCTCTACTCTCAAATCTTTAACAATATATGAAAGTTGAAGTACAACAAAATTTCATAATCGTCTTCTTTTAAACTTATGATCTTCTTAATTTCATGTGTATAATGGTCATTTTACAAAATTAAATTTAATTGTTTTAATTTTTTATTAATTGTGGATAATGGTCATCACAACCTAACAAATTTACACGGATAACTATGAAATTAATTAATTTGTTAAAAAATAACGGATAATGACATCACAACTCTAACAAATTTGCAAGGATAACTATTGAATCAATTTATTTATTTTTTAAAAAATGACTTAAAAAGAAATATTACGGAACTATCCACGGATATAACCCACACATATTTGTTTTTTGAGATGCAAAACTAATAAGTCTTTGGAATACTTTTAAAATATTATTTGTTTTCTAATTAGACACAAAAAGGTGTAGCCAATTTTTTTCTAAAAAAAAAAAACTAATTTGCACTTCCACGGATAAAATGATATAAAAAATTTCCACATGCAACATTAATAAGTGCTTGGAACACTTTTAAATTTAAAATATTATTTGTTTTTTTAAAATCTACTAAAAATATATAAAAAAAGTATTTAAAAAAACGATATATAAAAATAAAAATCCAACAAAATCTCATAATTGTCATTCTTAAAAGCCAATATATTATCATGATAATTACGGACAACTATCTTTCCAATTCCACACAACAAATTTAAATATCTACTTTTACTACTAATCTACTAATGTTGTAATAAGAAAATAAAAAAATATTACTCTAGTAAAATTTAGGTACCAGATGTTCCTTAGGATGTTGCAACATACCTTTGCTTACTGTTTGATCATTTGTTCCAATGGAAGCTACAAACTTTATATTCTTGACAGGTTTCTTCTTTTTAACCATCCCATATTCTACTAGGGCCTGAGCAAAAGTCTTGGTTTGCTGGTACTAGTTAGGATGTTTAGAGGTGAACCCAATCCCATTTGGTTTGCCTTGAATTTGCCCTTCCAGAATCTCATCGAGAACATCAGTCCTAGTGGTCATCATTTATACTTGCTTCATAACATGATTAAGTTGAGAGTTCGGCTGATTTACCTCATTATTGAGCTCAGAGATTTTTGCTAGATGACCAATCTTTTCTTCCTCCAATTGATTGGTGATATTTTTCTGCTCCTCAAGTTGTTTGCAGGTGTCTGTGTTTCTGTCATTCAGTTTTTTATAAGTAACAACTAATTCATCATAAACTAAATCTTCATCACATGATTCATCATCAGATGTAACTCTTTCAGTCAGAGCAACAACATGTTTGGTAAATTCATTCTTCATATCTTTTTCAGATTCATCATCCTTAGACCAAGAAACAGTTAAGTTTTTCTTTTGTTTTTTGAGAAAAGTTGCACATTCTGGTCTAATGTGACCATATCCTTCACACTCATGACATTGGACTCCCTTGTATAGATTGTTATTCTCATCTGATCTAACATTCTTCTCCTTACTGGTTTGTAGATCATCGTTGAATCTGATGTTCTGCCCATTTGGCATGGGTCTCCTGTTTACATGCTTCAAAATTTTGTTAAATTGTCTTCCAAGCATGACAAGATTCTCTGATAGGTCTTCATCACTCACACTGTCTCCCAGTACCTCATCATTTTCAGTATTAGAAGTAAAAGCAACACTTTTGTCTTTCTTCTCAGTTCTATTGTTAATAACTAGTTCAAAATTTTGAAGAGAGCCAACAAGTTCATCAACTTTGATACCAGAGATATCATGAGCTTCCTCAATGGCAGTTACCTTCATGTCAAACTTCTTAGGTAGAGATCTTAGAACTTTTCTCACAAGTTTTTCATCAGAGATTTTTTCTCCAAGTGAGTCAAAACCATTGGCAATGTTAAGAATATTTAGGTAATAGTCATGTATACTTTCATCCTCCAGCATCCTCAATTTCTCAAATTTTGTAGTAAGAAGTTGAAGTTTTGCACTTTATACCTTAGTTGTGCCATCATGTGTTGTTTGAGAATCTCCCAAGCATCCTTAGCCATAGTACATTGTTTGATCAGTCTGAACATGTTCTTGTCTACACCATTGAACAGTGCATTCAATGCTTTGGAATTTCCAAGAGCCAGTTCGTCTTCAGCAGCAGTCCATTCTTCTTCTGGTTTCAAGACAGCTGTCTTGTTACCATCTGCATCAAGTGCCACAAGATGTTCCCAACCTTTCAGAACTGCTTTCCATGTTCTGCTGTCAATTGACTTAAGAAAAGCACTCATACATGATTTCCAATAGTCATAGTTTGACCCATCCAATAGAGGTGGTCTATTCACAAATCCTCCTTCCTTGTCCATCTGGCTAGAAGTAAACTTCCATAGAGCTCACCCTAAAACAGACAGGGTGCCTGCTCTGATGCCAATTGAAATTCTAACGCACTTGTTTTAAAATGTTCTGTAAGATATTTCAACGTTTGAGATGTTCCGTTCAATGTTTCAACATCACGTAATAAACAGAAATAAAAACAAGAAAATAAATGACAAGAAAGTAAAGAACACAGAGAGTTTGTTGACCCAGTTCGGTGACAAACACACCTACTTTGGGGGCTACCAAGCCAGGAAGGAAATCCACTAGTGTAGTCCTTATTCTATAGCTCTCAGCAAACTCCTCGTTTACACTAAAGACTTAGGACCCACCCGTCTATATTTCAACCTAGGAACTCCTAGATCTGAGATCCCATCTTACTATCCTAATGGTCAGTCACAACCCCTGGGACCTATCGGACCTAAACACAAACAAAAAGATGAAGTTACCTTCAAACAAACAACTAACACCTTGTTTCACAACTTCAGTGTAGTACATAAGAGTATCAAACTCAACACACAGTCCTAAACATGTATCACAAACGATACAAGAAAGGATCACAATATAGGTTATAACCTTGCATCACAAACGATACAAGAGTAGAACACATGTAGACTCAAAACCCTAAAAATCTAAACTTTTTAGTATGACGGCTTGAATGATCAATTAGGTCTTGAAGTCCCCCTTATATACTGAAGCAGCTTGGGCCAAATACTTAGTTGGGCTTCAGAACATAGCAGGTCGGTTCAGCTAATCTGCAAAACAAGAATCAGAAACAAATATGGAAAGTCCTAAAATGTCAGAACATTTTTAGGATCGTTCCAACCAATTATAAATATTTCCTAAAATATAAATACTACTTTAGAAATATTCTACAGCTGATTCTATTAAGATATGCGCGTTGCTTGGTCAAGAAGATAAGGAAATATTGTTTCCTTTAAACAATGAAGGGCGCACGTACAAATAGGCATAAACCTAGGCACACTTAACCGTGCCAGGATGTTGGAACATCGTATCCAACATCGTACAGAGATGTCTAACCACATGTTGGAACATTCGTTCCAACAACACAAACAAGGATATTTGTTTTAGCAACAATGCAGCCAATATAAATACCTTTCGAATCTTGGCGGACTACTTTTCCTTTTATGGAAGTTTCCTCTCTTGTAGGTACTCTACCATGAGAGTTATTCAGTTTGTGACCAGGGTCTTTGTCGTTTGGACTTCAATTATATTCCATTCATAACTTGATGTCTCACACTTTCTAAATCAAAAAATTATTTTCGAATTGTACGTCGGATAAATCATTAAGAATAAAAATAGATCATCAATATAACTAATGATAAAATGTAATAATCAACCTAATCAAGAGTTTTACATTCCACGGTAAGCATTACTAACACATAACACAGAAGAAGAAATGAATGGGAGAATCATCCAAATCTTGAATCCAAACTTCTAATGCTCACCAATGGTGAATCCATGTTTAATTTTATGTTTTCTCTAAAAGTAAGTCTATGAAATGTAAGATATATCTTAATTTATTTTACATATATGGGTTTTTGCTAGAAGACACCTTTTATGAATGTTTCTTTCAGCAAGTTATTCTATGAACATTTGTTAAAAGACACCAACTAATTTTTAAGGTGTCTTTTAGCAAAGTTATAACTAAAAAGTGAAAATCACACATTGAGGTGTGAGTTGCTAAAAGACACCTCATGAGTGGCTTCTAGCAAAACCCTACGTATATTTATATACAACTTAAAAAAGTGCAGATTCACATAGTTTATACCTTATTTTTACTAGCTTCTAACTTATTTTGATAAGTTAATTCAAGTAGCTGGTAACTTATAATTTTTTATCTCAATTTTACCCTTGTCATCTTGAAAAATAATGGATTAGTTGAACATATATTTTTTTATGTCATTTCATAAGTTAATTCAACCGCTAGTTTTATATAAATTTGTGAAATCAATTAGCTAGCTTATAAGTTAATTGCTATTTTTTTTATCAAACAAAGTCATAAACATTATCTCATGAAAAAATATCAACAAAAAGGTGTGCTAGTAGCAAGATTAACAACAAAAATCATAGAACCCATCCCACATTTCTTACAATAAGCCATCTTAGGCCCACATCCTAATCAACCATTTCATTTCATCACATTTCCAAACAAAACAAACCCTAAATTCGTTAAAACCCAACAAAACACACTTCACTTCACTCTCTCAAGCTCCTCATCAATGGCGTCACAAATGTCGATTCTCTATCGAACGCGTTCTCTTCTCACAAAACCCAATTTCACAATCAAATCAATCTCAACATTCCCATATCTCAATCAAGAACCCGAACTTGTAGACCCCACACCACCACCACCAACAGAATCATCACTCCCACCAAACCCCGCTTCAGGATCCCCACTCTACAACGAAAATTGGCGCAACCCAGTTCCAAAAACATCATCTTTAACCCCATTTGGTCATTTCACACGCGCTTCAGTTTCTGAAACCTACGATTCCAACGCGCTTTTGAATGTTTTTGGTGATTGGGTAGCTTCACAACGTTGGGGTGATGTGAAGGAAATGTTTGAAGGATGGGTTAGGAGTTTGGATAAAAATGGGAAACCTAATAAACCTGATGTTAATTTGTTTAATCATTATATTAGGGCTAATCTTATGATTGGTGCTTCTGCTGCTGATTTGCTTGATTTGTTAGCTCAGATGGAACAATTTGATATATTGCCAAATACAGCGAGTTTTAATTTGGTTCTTAAGGCTATGCATCAGGCTGGAGAGACTCTTGCTGCTGAGAAGCTTCTTGAAAGGTTAGATTGTGTTGTGATTTGTGATTTTTGTTTCTGTTGTGGATTGAAATATTGAATATTGAATCGGGTTGTTCGTTTTTAGATTTGAAATCGTTTAGTTTAGGATCTAATATGGTGAAAAGCTATTGGTTTACCGATCAAGGGATTACTTGGATTGACTTAGTAGAGTTTAATGGCTGGTATAAGCGCTTTTGAGACATGTTTGAAAGAGCTTATGGTATGTTCATAAACTTTTCACCTCATTTCCATAAGCTATTTCTATATGATGCGCTAATGTATAAGCTATTTCTATATCAAAACATAGAATAAAGTTAAATTGTTTTTGTAAAAAGTTTTGAGCTATTTTCACAAGTTATCTTTGAGAACTTGCGAAAATAAGCTGAAACAGGTTATGAAAAGTTCTCCCAAACAGTCTCACTACACTTTTGCCAGTGGATAGACTCAAGTGAGCCATTCAAAAGTTCTCCCAAACAAATCTCACTAAACTTATGCCAGTAGATAAACTCAAATGAGCCAATCTAAACAGGCCCATAATTTATTTTACGTCTTGTTATAGAAATAGAAATAGCTTATACATAAATGATATGCATTTGTCCAAGCAAGACTAAAATCAATTATGCACATATATTATAATAATTTAACTTTATTTTATCTTTTGTTATAAAAATAGTTTATAGATAAGCACTTATATGATAAATGTTTACGCTGTAAGCGCTTAAATAAGTTTTTTTTTCCTAAGCGTTTTTAAACAATTTATGATGTGTTATGAGTTTCTTTTTAGAGGATGTTATATTTATTTATATGTGTATGTAAAGGTTAATATGAGTGTTTATATTGTTTAATGCGAAGTCCAAATAATTTATAAAAGAACTCTTCTATATGTTCTCTTAGTATTTTGTATGTTATATTTACCCTATTTGATTAGTATTTTGGTCTGTAATTGGCAGAAGCTCAAGCTAAATGATTTCCATATGCTAAGCTAGATGATTTCAATATTATATGCTAACTTCTTAGTTTCGTTTTCTTTTCCCTGTAGCTAGTTGTATGGTATGAAATGAATATGCGTATGATTCACGCTCTCCAGTTTCGAAGTAATTGTTGATTTCATTAATAATAGGAAAATTAACTGTGATTGGAAAGTATTTTCAGTTTTATAGGGAAAATGGTTGTAACAAATAACAATGTTAAAAGAATAGTTCATGGGTTGGCCATAACACTAACTAAACTATTTGTTTCGTCAATTGTTGTTAAAATGAAAATAATTTCTCAAGATTTGGTTAATCTTAACGGTTCCTTCGATTATAATCTGTGTCTTGCCTTTTCTAGAGGCTGGTATAGAGGAAAGCCCACTTTTAGAAGTCAGGCTCTTAAGAGTTAAGAGGCGATAACTTTAAAAATGGTAATTCATGTTTAATTCCCGGCTGACATTGGACTTACGTTTATGTGCTAATCTCATCGGATTTTGGAAGAACAATCCATACAATGGCAGGTGGACAACCGTGGTTCTTTGTCATTTGTTTGGAGATGAGTCAATTCCTATAAGCTTGGTTTCTACAATGGGATAGCCTCCACTTTAAATGGAGTTTTGCTTCCTAAACCTAGCGGAATGGGAATATGGGACTTGCTCTTGCATTGTATCCTACCTTTTATTATTATTGAACAAAAAAGTTGAAATGCTAAAAAGTATAATATCCAAACCAATGTCAAAGTTATTCATAATTTTTTATTGACTCAAATTGTTTGTCTGTATAATTTGTATGTGTGTAAATTGAAAATTCTCTTCTTTATGCATCAAGCTGCGTTTTGTTATCAGGATGCTGCAATCTGGAAATGAAGCACTTCCTAATGATGAATCATTTGACTTGGTCATTGGAATGCTCTTTGCAACAGATCAGATCGATACTGCATTCAAATATATAGATTCAACTCTAAAACATGGTAACACGTTGTCAGTGGATTTATTTATGAAATGTGTGAGGAGTTGTGTCAAACAAGGAAGGCTTGATACATTGGTGGCAATAATTGAAAAGTGCAGGGTGAGTGGTTAATTTTGTTTATGCCTGATGTATTTTTCTCTAGCAGATTCACTATCAACTTGTCATCGTTTCTATATGATTTCTCATTGTTGTATGCAGGCAACAGATCAAAACAAAGCCCTTTGCCCCTCCTGGAAATTGTGCATTTTCATAGCTGAAGTTGCAATTCGAGCGGATAATAGCAAGTTAGCCTATTATGGCCTGGAGTTTATGGCTCGATGGATTGTAAAGGGTGAACGTGCAAGACCTCCTGTGTTGCTTTCTGTAGATGAAGGCTTAGCCGTGTCAGCTCTGATGACTGCAGGTAGAACCTATAATTCTGAGCTGCTAGGAGCAGCATGGGCTGTTTTGGACCGTTCGTTGCGTAAAAAGAAGCTTCCAAATCCAGAATCTTATCTCTCAAAGATATATGCCCTTGCATCATTGGGCCATCTACAAAAGGCATTTGGCACTCTGCATGATTATGAGCGTGCTTATGGAAATTCTGATCAAGAAGCTGACGACTTATTCTGCCCATTTACTTCTTTACATCCATTGGCTGTTGCATGCTCAAAAAAGGGTTTTGAGACTTTGGATACTGTATGTCTTTCTCTCTTTTGAAGAAAACTATCACTTTTGCCTAACCTTTAGGATTTGTTATTATTTTTTATGTTGAAATTTTATTATTTACAAGTTTCTGTTGGAAATAGGTTAACAAAAGTTTCATTATATATATATGTGTGTATTTCCTAAATATATATTTTCGTACAAAGTTCTGTATTACTTTGACATAAGCAGCATTTATGTATTTATTATACTACCCATTTGCCACCTTGAATTACACATATCTAACTTGATCTAATCATGTTATTTTCTATTTAGGTTTATTTTCAACTGGAGAATTTCAGCCATGCTGAACGTCCATACAAGTCTCTTGCTGCGCTAAACTGTATCATTGTTGGATCTGCGAACATATGGGACCTTGATCGAGCTTACCAAACTTATGAATCAATTGTTTCTACTTTTGGGTTGACTCATAATATTCATTCGCACAATGGGCTGATGTATGCATTTGTGAAGGTCAATAAGGTGATGGATCTTGCTCCCCACTCACCTTTTCTTACACAATCTTTCTGCCCATTCTCTTTAGTTCCATAATTCCATTGCCCCTTTTGAAAGGATGGGTTGATCTTAAAACTAGTTTTGTTATTGCTTTGCATTCATGATAGTTGACATATAATGTTGTTGATTGCCCCTGTTAGGAAGCTTTCTTTTGGTATATTGAAAGAATTTCTAAAACTGGGCCGAAACGAATAAACAAGAATACAGATTGATCAACAAAATTGTAAAAGAAGTTTTGCTTGTGCTTTGCATTCATGATATTTGACGTATAAAGCTCTTGATTGCCCCTGTTACGACTTTTGTTTTAGTATATGAAAAGAATTTCACAAACTGGGCAGAAATGAATGAATGATTCTAACAAGAATAAAGATTCATCAACAAAATTGAGAAATGAAGAATTCTTTGAATATCTTTTTGTCACCATCAATTGAATTGGGTAATAGGATTGAAAGTGAAGACACAAAGTTTACAATGCCTTGCACTCAAGGCTACCCTAAAGGAGCACGCTCCTTCACACTAGAGCATTCTGTAGTCACTAAATTTAACAATTCAAAGCTATCTTTCCCCTCTACCAATTGAGAGCTATTTAAAAACTTCCTAAGAATGACCAAAATAACAACTCCTAGCAATCACCTAACTCTTATCAACTTAATAACTAAGTTTCTACTAACTAATTATCCAATATTCTATATATACAGTTTAAACTTAACAACTAAGTTCTAATCTTAACTACTCTAGTTATCCAATATATCCTAACAGCCCCTCACATCCACCCCACTTTCATTTCCACTGCTTGTGTAGGGGTCTTTGGAGACTACAAGAAAAAAATTTGACATCATTGGCAGTTATATTTATTGCATAAGATGATAGAGGCAGACAGATTTTGGTTGGACCCAAATTTAAAGAAGGGAAGAAACTGTATCATTGATTGAAAAAATATATGTATTACAAAAGGAAAGACCCTCTTTAACTTTAAAGCTATTGCTCCTCAGAGAAGAGATGATACTCTCCAACTTTAAAGCTATTGCTCCTCAGAGAAGAGATGATACTCTCATTTGCCCAACCTACAAGGTTCTAACTGAAAATAACACAAAATGATACTCTTTCCATTTCTGTGGTTGCGTAACCCACTAACTGCCCCATAAGAAATTCTCCCATAATTTTCCTACTCGGCCCCTTTATTGGGCTTAGGCCCAAGCCTGCTTTCTGACATTTTTTTTTTAATGTTAGTTATTTTCCTGCTTTTATTTTTACGTGCTACAGAAGGGTCTGAAGTGTTAAACCATTAATTACTTATTACTACTTCAATTATCGTTTGGCAGACACATGATGTTTCAAAGGTGTTTGGGCACATAGTAAGTTCGGGTCTCAAGCCTAATGCAAAGTCGTATTGCCTGCTTATCGATGCCCACCTGATTAACCGGGATGTTAAATCTGCTATGGGAGTGCTTGATGATATGGTAACTGCTTGATTCTGTTTACAAAACTAATGAATCAAGTATATTTGTCCTGCAAAGGTTGTTGACATGTCAAATTTATTTGCAGATAGCTGCTGGATTTGAACCGATGAAAGTGACACTAAAAAAGATCAGAAGGCGATGTATACGAGAGTTCGACGCTGAAAGCGATGAACGACTGGAGTCACTCGCTCAATCTTACAATTACCGACTGGGTTCTGAAGCCCGACGAAACATGCTGTTTAAACTTAATTACAGTACTGAAATGGCTTGAATGGTAAGTTTTTACTCCTTTTATTGTATAATATATTTGAACAAAGTTATTTTTATGATAATTTAATTTGCATTGCAGTGCGTACATTTTGGTTAAGAGTCTTTATCTTTCACACACACTCACAGGTACATACGGGAAAGACTGTTTTGAAGGGCTACCTTGCATTATTTCCTTTGTAACCCCTCGCCTTTTCTCTGTGGTGTGATTCTGTTCTTTGGCATTAGAGGGTTTTATTTATCTTGTCACCACATGCATATCCTTTAAACTGAATTGAATTGTCTTGGTATCAAAGCCACTCTTCATATTGATATATACAGTACTATTTCTTTTTGGCAGGTGCACTTGTCTTTGATGGCAAAATGAATATTTTTATAAGCCAATCGGTAATTCTTTTATTGCATCCATTACCAAGAGAATCCCTGTATGTATATTAGTGGATGATACTCTGAGGTTTGCCGACGCAGATTGGTGCGAAGAATTTTTCGTTTCTGTATTTATGTGTTTTGAAGCGGGGAAGGGCGTTGAAGAAGGAATTTGCTTTTTAGGGATATCTGAGCAGTGAATTTCCTAGTATAAGTTTTTCTTTGAAATAATTGTAGGACAGATCCAAATTCAGTAGGATAGATAATATTAAAAGTTGACATCTCTTTTGTGGTTCTTAATTTTGTTTTTGGCACACTTCCTACTTTGACAACCACTTCTAACGGCTAGAAGTTAAGGATTTGAAAACCTTGTATAAGAATTACAATCCTAATTGTATGGACCTGTGGTTGTATTTCTTTCTGCTGCAAATAATGGCAACATTTTTAATTCGATGCTTGTTTTATAAAATGTGTAAAATAACACTAATTTGTATTTGAATCTTGGTGGGTGGAAGGTGCACGTAAGAGAAACTCCATCCTGTTAATATCTAAGATCAAGAATGATATTAACTTGTCACATACTACAAGTTGAGTGTGTACCAAAATAAGTTTTTCTGGTTAAGTGACTATTTTAGCTTTCTCATTAATGGTTGGCTATGCACTCAAGGGCCAAAGGCTGCTGTGCTGAGATATTGGACTAATTTGTTACAATTTTTAAAAAAATAATTTTTATTGTGTTTCATGCCATAATGTTATAACACAGAATTTTTTTAATGAGTATGACAAAGACGATATAGTTTGAAACTCCCTGTTCAATTACCTTAACGCTCATATCAAGTTGATAGTTCAGCCATTTTCTGCAAAAATTTTGGAGTTAGATTTGGAGAGATAGGATTTAGAGGGGCATGATTATGTATAGAAAGAAATAGTTGTTCTCATTTTGATTTTATCATAATTATAATATTTATGGGTATTTCTTGTTTAGTGAAAAACTACATGACAAACTTTTATGTTATTGAATAATTTTTTATTTTAATTAGACATGAGGGGTTAATACTTTTAATACAAAATTCTTTATATAACATTTTTAAAATCAACAATTATATTTTGTCAAAAAAAATCTACAATTATGTAGACACCCCTATAGAACGGAAACCTTTTACATAAAATCTTAAATATTAAATGAATTAAATATGAATTTTTTAAACGCATAAAACTTAACAAAGAAAAAAAAATATCAATAATTTGGTCCAAGTGGTAAAATAGTTAGACTCCTTAAACATGTAAAAAAAATCCAATAATTTGATTCCTTGAATCCTGGGTATTGTATATGGAGAAAAAAAAAAATTAGTTAAGAGAAGAGAATCTGTTGTGTGACACAGAAGATCTACCCGGCACTGTAAATGTAAACTTATCATATCAAACAAAACAAAAACCTTGAAAAGAAGTTTTTCCCCTTAGAACGACTTCAACCTTATCCACTTCAAACCAATCACAGTTTACATGTCCTTAGTCCTCAACGATTATGAAGATGAATAGAGAGTAAATCAAAGTGAATATCTTCACATGAATTATTCAAAAGTTATTCCTCACAGAAACACATAATGCCTTTGTCCATTGCAACAACCAACACCAACAACAACCTCAAACACATTAATCACTTGTTAAACCAACCTAATCATATCCCTAACTCTCACCTCAAACAAATTCATGCTCAAATACTTCGCACAATTCACACCCCAAATTCCTTCACATGGAACATTCTCATACGATCCTACGCTAAATCCACACTTCACAGACACAATGCCATTCTTCTTTACAAAGCAATCATAACTGAACAAGAAAATGAACTCTTTCCTGATAAGCACACCTACCCTTTTGTTCTTAAAGCTTGTGCTTACTTGTTTTCGTTATTCGAAGGAAAACAGGTTCATGCCCATGTTTTGAAACTTGGGTTTGAGTTAGATACTTATATTTGTAACAGTTTGATTCATTTCTATGCTTCTTGTGGCTGTATGGAAACAGCGCATAAAGTGTTTAATAGAATGTGTGAAAGGAGGAACGTGGTTTCGTGGAATGTAATGATTGATTCTTACGCGAAGGTTGGAGAGTATGATACTGTTTTGATTATGTTTTGTGAGATGATGAAGATATATGAACCTGATTGTTACACGATGCAGAGTGTTATTAGGGCTTGTGGTGGTTTAGGTTCGCTTTCGTTGGGGATGTGGGTTCATGCTTTTGTTTTGAAAAAGTGCGATAAGAATGTGGTTTGTGATGTTTTGGTTAATACTTGTTTGGTTGATATGTATTGTAAATGTGGATCGTTGGAAATTGCTAAGCAGGTTTTTGAAGGAATGTCTTATCGAGATGTGAGTTCATGGAATTCAATTATCTTAGGTTTTGCCATGCATGGGAAAGCTGAGGCAGCATTGGATTATTTTGTCAGAATGGTGAAGATGGAGAAAATTGTGCCGAATTCTATCACTTTTGTTGGCGTGTTGAGTGCATGTAATCATAGTGGAATGGTTAATGAAGGGTTAATGTATTTTGAAATGATGACTAAGGAGTACAATGTTGAACCAAGTTTGGTGCATTATGGATGTCTTGTAGATCTTTACGCTAGAGCTGGACATATCCAAATGGCTCTGAATGTGGTTTCAGAAATGCCGATTAAACCAGACCCTGTAATTTGGAGGAGTCTTTTAGATGCTTGTTCTAAGCAACATGCAAGTGTTGAGCTAAGTGAAGAAATGGCAAAGCAAGTTTTTGAATCAAATGGGAGTGTTTGTGGTGGTGCTTATGTTCTTTTGTCGAAAGTGTATGCTTCAGCTAGCAGGTGGAATGATGTAGGGTTGCTTAGAAAGCTAATGAATGATAAGGGTGTGAGTAAAGAGCCTGGTTGTAGTTTAATAGAGATAAATGGTGTTGCTCATGAATTTTTTGCAGGAGACACCAATCATCCACAAAGTAAAGATATATATAAGTTTATGAATGAAATGCAGGAGAAACTAGAATCTGTAGGGTATTTACCTGACTATTCAGGTGCACCATTGATTGAAGAGATTAATGAAGGGAAACAGAATACTATGAGGTTGCATAGTGAGAGATTGGCCATAGCTTTTGGGCTTTTGAATTCAAAACCAGGCATGCCAATAAGAGTGTTTAAGAATCTTAGAGTGTGTAATGATTGTCATAAGGTTACTAAATTAATATCTAGAATTTACAATGTGGAAATAATTGTAAGAGATCGTGTTCGATTTCATCACTTTAAAGATGGGGGTTGTTCTTGTATGGATTATTGGTGATAGATGCTATTGTGTGAGGTATATCTTGAAACAGAAGGCTGATATATATGCCAACATCATATTTTTGCTAGATAATTTTAAATAATTTCACTAATTCATTTTTTTCGATATTGGTCATTGATTTAAGATGGAATGGTCAAGATTTATAAATGTGTAACGTAGTTACAACAGGAACACAAAATTCATTATTAATTTGTCGTCGATCGAACCTTTTGATGGATTCACAATCGATGCTTCTTTCAGGAAAACTAATAGAATAGAATTCTGGTTATAGCATGCTGCATAAATGCGCCTTTGAGTGAAGTTATGACAATATCAATATCCAGTCCTGATGTTGCTTCAACACTCTTCACTCAAGAACAGAGCAATTGAAATTAAATTTGAGCAATTTATTGTGTTACATCTTAAACCCTCCTTTTCTGTAAGAAATGGAATATAATATTTCTTTGGAGAAACGAAGAGGATTTATGCTTAACTTACATGCTTTTGCTCTCAACATCTTCTTTTCCAGAATATTCAATTGCTCATACGCAATAAAATTTCATCATTCTTTACATGTTGCTAAACTGCCTTTTTGAATTTTATTCTTATATCACCAAATGAGCATATGGATTTGACTCATGTAAACTAAGATCCTATTTCAATTGTTGATCAAGTTCTAATGCATCCATGACGTTTTCATGTGTACGTAATATTTGTAAAACTTTTTTTTTTCAATCAATATTTACATATTTCCACTTAATAATTTCAAATCCACATTCAAATAATATAATATTAAAACAAACAAATATTCTTGTATTGAATGTAGAAACTATATTTGGTATTAAATAACTTTCAATTTATTACAAGAAATTAATTTTGGTATTAAAGTTTCCACAAAAAAAAAAACAAGTATTCATTGAGAGAAATTAAATTTCAAACATTTGTGAATTAAATTGGCACAAATTTTAATACATAATTTCTACTATATTGGATATTTTAACATGTGTATCATAAGACATATATTCTTAAAGACACTTATTAACATTTCCGTAATAAAATATCAATTACTTGTGGGTAAAATAAAAACTTGATTCCTTAATATGACACATTAACAGGGAGAGTAATGTATACAAAAGTGTCATAAAATGAGTAAAGAATATGTGCACAAAAATATTGGACACAAAATTTTGAGAATACAATATTTGAAAATATTGAACACAAAATTTTGAGAATATGATATTTAAAAATATTTAATACTTTTATATTTAAAAAATATATATGGGCTTAATATATACAATTTGTCAATTGGGCTTACTGAAAAAACTATTTTGGGCCCAGACAAAAATAAAAATTCTGCTCTTCTCACAACACGTTTTGCTCATTCCCAAACAAACTTACCAAAATGCCCCTAGCAAGAGTTAACTCACGCATGTGTTAATTATGTGTGACTTAACTCACGCTGCGTGAGTTAACTCACGATGCATGTCGTTTTAAAGGCCAGACAGAACCTCATTTCCTCATTTCCCATCTAAAATCTCCAAAATCTCTCTCAAATCGCCCAAATCCAAAATTCCTTCAAGTTCAAATCAAACAAAACTCCAATAACAAGTAAGTTTTCATAATCAAACACCATTAACCTTTTTATGTTTATATGTTAGATTTTGAATTTTTTTTCTGACCCTAATGCCAAAAAAAAATTCATGTCTGACCCCCTATGAAAATTATTCACCAAAATGATCCACTTTCATTTTTTGGAGTTTTTTTTTTGTCGTTTTCCTCATTCCCGCCGTTTCAAATGGCGGGAATGAGCCCCCTTCCTGACACTTGTCACCTCGTGACAGGCGAGAAAGATGTGACAGTTTTTTTTTTTTATTACCGCCATTTGGAATGGCAGGACTGAATTATTATTATTATTTTTTTCGTTTTTTTGTTTTTTTTGGCAAATAATAAATTAATGATAATGATGATGATATATTTAATTTATTAATTTAAAACACTAATTATTTTATTCATAAGAAATAAAAATAAAAACTACTTTCTCCGCGGCAACCATTTACGCCAATGTAAACTATGACCTCCCGTAGCACATAATTTATCTTTTTTATTTCGTACGGGTCGTTGGTCTTGCTCTTCCTCTTCTTCGTGCTCTTCCTGTTCCACATCCTCGTCAGGAATTTCAACATCATCATTAGTTTCCATAGTGACTTCATTTTGCACTTGTGATTACTATCGTGGTGTAATCCAGAAGGCAAATCAGCGTGCATTAGATTGGGTGGACAATATTCCGAAAGAAAAATGGACTCAAGCATATGACGAGGGTCGACGATGGGGCCACATGACAAGCAACATCGTTGAGTCGTGGAACTTTGTGTTTAAGGGAACACGCAACCTACCTGTTACATCTATAGTTCAATCAACCTACTATAGGTTGGCATGTCTCTTTGCCGATAGGGCTCAGAAAGCGTTTGCAAGGGTAGGTTCCGGAGATTTGTTTAGTGAATATTGCCAGAATGCGATTAAGGATGACATTGTTAAGTCCAACACCCATCATGTCGAACAGTTTGACCGAGAAAGGTATACCTTCTCAGTCCGTGAGACTGTCAACTATAGGGAGGGAAGGCCAATGGAAACTTTCAAGGTGGACTTACAAGCGGGGTGGTGTGATTGTGGGAAATTTCAAGCTTTACATTTGCCTTGTTCCCATGTCATAGCTGCGTGTTCTTCATTTCACCATGACTACAAAACCCTTATTCCAGCTGTGATAAAAAACGAGAGTGTTTACTCCATCTACAACACATCATTCAAAGTAGTCCACGACAAGAGTTATTGGCTCCCATACGACGGTCCCGTGCTTTGCCATAATCCAAACATGCGAAGACTAAAGAAAGGTCGACCCAATAGTACCCGCATAAGGACTGAAATGGACGAGGAGGTGGTAGAGAGGACTCCGACACCGAGATAGTGTGGGTTGTGTCGGCATACCGGTCATATTAGGAGAAATTGTCCGAGTATAAATAACTGGTAGTTAATAACTTATGTATTATTTGTTCAAATAAATTAATATTTATCATGTTTTTTATTTATTATTATTTGTATTTTAATTATATATATGTTGTCAAAAAAAACGAAAAAAATAATAATAATTCAGTCCCGCCATTCCAAATGGCGGTAACGAAAAAAAAATTAAAAAAAAACTGTCACATCTTTCTCGCCTGTCACGAGGTGACAAGTGTCAGGAAGGGAGCTCATTCCCGCCATTTGAAACGGCGGGAATGAGGAAAACGACAAAAAAAACCCAAAAAATGAAAGTGGGTCATTTTGGTGAATAATTTTCATAGGGGGTCAGACATGAAATTTTTTTTGGCATTCGGGTCAGAAAAAAAAAATTCTTAGATTTTTTCTCTTAAATTAGATTTTTTTTAGTTTTAGGGTTTTGTTTAAATTTTGATTGTTTTGCAAGAAATGATACATTGTTACATATAAATGACTTATATTTCTTAATTGTTTAGATGTTTGCATGTTTATGTTATAGTTATGAGTTTTAGGGTTTATGTATAATTTGCACTCTCAGTGTTTGATGAAATGTTTGAATGAATTTTTCATTGACTGTTTAATTTCTTATGGTGTAGATTTGGAACAATGGACCCTCATTTGTTCAAAGCTCAAGTGCGTTTCAACGGTGGAAACCGTCATTTGTTCAAGGTTCAGGTCGATATCACGCTAAAGGATTTGAAGGATCAACTGAACGAATTCAATCAAGGACTCAACCCCAGAGACACAAGGAGGGTGGAAGACCTTCAATATGCATGTCCTGGTTATTTGCAGACCGAAAAGATAATGCTGACAGACGATGTCCCGGTATTGAGTTGGAAGCTACGTTGCTGAGATCGCCTGAAGATATTCTCAACAATTTGATTCTGCCAGAAAATTATGTTTAGGTAGCATCATTATTATGTACTGTCTTTATTTTGTTGGAATTTAGTTTAATTCTTGGTAGTTTTATAAGGATGTTGGTATTGAAGTGTCGTATACTTAGGGTAGAAATTTGCAGATTCTTTGAAAAGTCAAAGAATGAAGAGAACACAACATGTATTCTAGCAAATCAACTTTATAGATTTTCACATTGAATTCCTTCGTAGAGAATGAGTGTCACATCAGGGAATGCACCTCTAAGAGGTTTCTTTGAATTGGATTGTGATCCTCTGTCAATTGAAACTTGTCAATTGGCAGAGCAGTAAGATTTAATTCAAAGCAACCTCTTGGAATTCATTCTTTTAAGTGATGACAAGAATGCACCTCAAAGAGGTTCTTTTGAGCTTGATCATGCTCCTCTGTCAATTGAAACTTGTCAGTTGGCAGGGCAGTAAGATTAACTTCAAAGCAACCTCTTGGAATGCATTCCTTTGTGTGATTACTCATTTTATACGAGAGAATTTGATGTGAGAGTTTATATAGTTGATTTGATATAATACATGTGTTGTGTTCTCTTCATTCTTTTGACTTTTTAAAGAAGGTTTCAAATCTCTACCCGAAGTATACGACACTTCAATGCCAACATTTTTGACAAACTTTCAAGAATTAAATTTAAATCCAACATCATGATGATACCACATATATTTAGGGAGAATGTAATGTAGATGAAATTAAAACTAAATAAAATTGTGTATTTTTTTAATTGATTTTGTGTACTTGTGCCACTTTATTTGAATTTATTTATTCAATAAGCAACTTTTATTCGAATTCACGCTGGGTTTAATTAGTATTCGAAAACATTATATTATTTAAATGCCAAAATCATAAAATAAATACAAATATAAACAAAAATAATACACATAAAATCTCATTTAATTAATTGAACCGCCAATCTATCCAGAAGGGCTCAAGCGCCCTCTCGAAAGGTTGATGAAGCCCTAGGCGCGTCCCCATAAAGGTGTCGTCTTGAAAAGCTTCCAGAAACATTTAGAATGCTCTAGAGTGACTTAGGGCCCAAGCTGCTTGGGGCTTAAGTCACCGAAATACAAGCTCACGAAGGGCTATAAATACCCCTCTTGAGAGTATTATCATGGTATCACATAAATAGTCTAAACCATTGATTCTATTATTGTACTTTTTCAAGTACAGTTGGCGCCATCTGTGGGGATCGAACCCAAAATATATTTTGAGAAAATATATTTACACACTTTGATTTGAAGAAAATTGCCTAAACGCAACAGAAGAAGACAAAAACATAATACACTTGCGTACAAAAGCAACATGTATCGACATAGTATTATTCAATATATATCATTATTTGTATACATTAGACAATTATACTTGTTTATTAATTGATTCCCTTATTTATTTCGTTAATTTCAACTTGCTTATGTGAAGATCTTATTTTGAAAAAGAACACGATCAAACGAAAATGGAGGATATACATACTTTGTATCTATTTAGCTATGGAAGATCCAACCAACAAGAGGAGCTGAATTCATCACCATCATAGTCATCCTTATGAGCATGCGTAGATGAATTCATTATGGGTTCTCTCGATGCTAACAATGCCATGGACAACGGTTTTACTCATCTTTCTTTCTTTATTACATATATTTTGAGAAAATATACCATTTGATTTGAAGAAAATTTATTGCCGAATATATTTTGAGAAAATATATTGTTTGATTTGAAGAAAATTTATTCCCCAACATATTTTGAGAAAATATACTGTTTGATTTTAAGAAAATTTCTTGCCCAATATATTTTGAGAAAATATACCGTTTGATTTGAAGAAAATTTCTTGCCCAACATATTTTGAGAAAATATACTGTTTGATTTTGAAGAAAAATTATTGCCCAATATATTTTGAGAATATATATTGACACTTTTTGATTTGAAGAAAATTACTTACCAAATTAAGTCTTTATGCTTTTCCAAAGATGTTTTTCGGTGCATATACATAATATGTGGATAATCAGTCTTATGGACAAATTAGCTTTAACTTAATTTGTTTCACTTGCTATTAATTTTGCTGGGTGATTTAGTTACAATGTAATAAAGAAAGAATGATGAGTAAAACACAAGAGGTATGACCAAGTTAATAAAAGAAAGACTACTATAGGTACCCTGTGGCAGAAGTAAAGTGTAGTATTGTTAAAAGGTCACATATGAGGGATTCTGGCGAGAAAAGTCTTGGTATTTAAGAGGTCCAAGTGACCCACCTCTCTTTCCGGGGAACCCCTTTCATGTACCATTTACTTTGCGAACTGAACTAACTGTTTAGTAAAAACATAAATAATGAATTAATAGTGCCAGACCCACATAGAAGAATAAAATTGAGTAGAAGACTTAGTTCCAACTTCATAGGAGGAAGTAAAGACATAGAAAATAAAATACCAAAGCAAGTTAAAATTCAAGTTAGTAGGAGAAAAAGAAGAAGTATAAAATAAAAAGAACGAAGTGAGCGAGTTAGTTTAAATCTAATAAGGAAGTAGCGAATTTTGATTTAAGAAAAGTAGTAGGAAGACTTAGTTCCAATCTAATAGAAGAAAGAAAGGGATTAAAAGCACAACATAATCAAGTAAGAAGGTTATTTCAAATCTAATAAGAGAATGAAAAGAATAGGAAGGGGAGTAGAAAATATGGGCGATTTAATAAGAGAAGACAACGAGTAATTAATTCTCATTAAATATGATTGAGTATGATTAAGACTCCTTTACTTTGGAAGTTCAGAAATAACGTTATATTTCAGATAAATAAAGTTTGGGAGGCAAACAAGCCCGCCAAGGGCGAGATTAAACAAAAGGAAGAACTCACCAAATAGTAGGCCAGAATGCAATGTAGAAAGCAACGGTCCCGCCATTAAGAGCTTGAAGATAAAACGCGGAGCTATCCTAACCGTTTCGACCTTTAAGATTTGTTTTGCAGGTTTTTAACAAGGCACCCTATTTTCTTCAGAAATTATTGTTGTCTTCTATATTTGACTCTAGCAGAAATACGTCAACCTGACCAGTGGGCTCTGAATGTCAACTTGGAAATATACGTCAACCCGACCAGTGGGCTCTGAACGTCGACTCGAAAAAATACGTCAACCCGACTAGTGGGCTATGAATGTCGACTAATAAAAATACGTCAACCCTACGAGGCCTTGAACAGCTATCTACGTCAACCTTAAACATGCTAAGAACAAAACAAACATGTTGCAAAAAATTCTACACGCCTATCTTTTTCCTCAAAAGAAACTCTACCTACAAAGTTATACCGTAAAATTAAAATTCCAACAAACATCCAGAACAAACAATATGTTGATATTCACCACAAGATAGAGAAGAAATCCGACTCTTCAACATATTCTCCAAAAGTAAAGTCAATGAAAATGCCACAAAACATCGAAAGTCTAAAAATCGTCAAAGGTGTGTGACTTAACTCACGCCACCGGCCAAATGTGCGTGACTTAACTCAGGCAGGGGTACTTTGGTCATTTTAGTTGGGAATGAGCAAAACTTGTTGGGAGAAGAGCAGAATTTAAAAATAAACTACTTTGAGGTGAATATTTTTTGCACCAACTTATTACTAAAATAATTATGTAAAATAAATATGTTTAAAAAAAATAACACACTTAAATAGATGGATCGGATGGATATCCATCCATTAACAATCTAATAATGGATAGATGGATGGATTTTATACTTAATGGATGGATTGGAAGAACTTTTTCATAGGAAAAAATAGTGGATTGTAATGGACTAGTGAATTTGTTTTGATCCATCCATTATGATCTAAATCCATGTCCATCTAATCCATCCATTTGCCACTCTAAATTTCAACCATTAGATGTTGGTAAGAGATACAGAGGTATAAAATGATAAGAGCTGAGAGAACTATTTTTTGTGTATGCAGTGAGAGAAACTAGAGAATATTGTATCCATATTGTTTTCCCTAAATTTTGGTGCCAAGCAACTTATGCTTGGTTAAACTCTGCACTCAAGTTCTGCAGATACCATAAACTAAGATCCACAGGTAGTGGAATAACATGAACAAAATGAAGCAAAACAATTTTTCTACTTCTAGAAGCTTTCACTATTCATGGAACAAACAATGAAAAATGTTTCTAAATATTGGATTCTCCAAATGCTTCTCATATTACTTAAATTTATGCCAACTTGATCCAATATTGCTGATAATGGAAAGAGCATCCATTAAGATGCAAGGGCTGTAGCAGCTTTCTGCAATGGAATGAAGATATTAGCACTGCATCAAGATGACAAGACATAGGAGAAATAAATAACTAAAAAATTGTAGGGTTTTGTATCAAAGTTTACCCGTTTTTGCTCTTCGATGTTTGCTTTAATCACAGAATAGATGGCAACACCAGCAATTGCAATAGCAGTACCAATGCCAGTTTGTGTGGATATCTTGTTGCCTACAAATGTTACGAAAATGTTAAAATATAATCGGAGAGTTATTATTTATTAAAGTGGCACTAACAACCATTTTATATCGTTTTCGAGCTGACTTGAACTCTCTTTCTTGATATTACAATTTAAAACTCTTAAACACTGATCAAACACCTCAAGAACAAATACAATAGGAGAGCATAGTATAACAAAATCAAAGTTAGAAAAAGAATATGATGGATTGCATTTTCAGTTGATAAGAAAATAAAATGAATTACCAAACACCACTATAGAGAATCCAATGACAAAAACTCTCTTCAACACATTTCCAACTGCATGTGTTAGTGGTGCAACACGTTCCAAAGTATTTGTAGCAAGCTGCAATTATAACATCAAAAATTGGTTAAAGTTTCCATTATTTGTACATAAATTTGAGTCTGCAAAGAAGAAAAGTATCAAACATAGAAATAAACTCTTCAAGTCTTAACTAAAACACAAGGATACCTGATTGTAAAGATGGTAAAACATTCCAATCCAGAAAAGATCAGACAGAAACTTTGTCAGTCCAACTTTGGCAATAGCATTTCTAAATCCAAATTCCATCAGTTGGGGTCCTTCAATCTAAGAAGCACCCAAAACCAAATCAGTCACAAACTGACGAAAAATCAATAGTAAAATTACGGGCTAAATATGTTTGTAATCCCTGCCTGATTCACGATTTTCAAAAAAATTGTTCAATTTTAATCCCTATTTTGCTTTTATAGGGACTATATGTAGGGATTTAAATCGCTCATTTGTTTATACAGACTAAAAACATTTAACCCTAAAATTAACCTTTCACTAGTTTTGGTAGCAAATGAACTTACAAGAATTGCCGGCGGGATACAAAAGGCGAGCGCAATTACTGAAATATACGCATATACATTTGTACTGTCCATTCCAGTCTGTAAAATTTTAAATAATTTGGATTGTGTGAAGATGGTATATAACATTCAAATCCAAAAAACTTAAGAGCAAAAGTAACAATGTAGCAAAAGATCTTGCCATTGCTTTCTTAGAATATAGACTTCTGTATGTAAATGCTATATTTGAAATCATTGCACTAATGAAACCAGTCCAATTGAAAGACAGTTCAGTTAGTGATGCCATTGATACACCTAACAGTGAAACTCATATTAGTAATTAAATCATCATCATCAAATTGAAATACCATGTTATAAGAATTTGATAAATGGATAATAAATGTATAATTGAGCATAGGTGATTTATAAAACTGATACAATATTTTTAAGATAAGATAAGAAAGCTTTTATTTGAATCAACCAGAAAGAAATAAGAAAGGACAAAAGCTTACCTAAAACAACAGGAGTCAAAGATAGCCACAGAGACAGTGGAATATGTTGGCCTAAGACAAACTGAGAAGCTGAAGCATTGAAAAATGGCTCCAGAGCTACAAAGAGAGAAAATAATACAATAGATTATTATTGCTTAACTTGTATTGATCAACGAATATGAATACTTGGACATAAATTTATTAATAAGCACAATGATAAAAATTATACATTAAATACTTAAGTCTGAGAGTTTCATCATCAGTATGTTTTCTCAAATTCTTGTGTGGACATAAATTATACATTAAATACTTAAGTCAACGAATTTCTTGAATACTTTAATCTATTCCTAACTAATTTATGAAATTCTCATCGCACTTAAATTTCCAATAACTAGTTTATCCTAAGACCGAGGAATGCAACCAGACAGAGAAAAGATGTTCACTAACTTCAATGTTCACAACAAGAACATAGGTGTGTAAATAAAAACAGTGTAAGAAGTGTTTAATACCTTTTATAGTATGTGTAAAAGATACAGCAACAGCAGCAAATGATACATTGGACATGACATGACCAAGGGCATGACAAAATGCCACTGGAGTCAATAGTAACAAGAGCTCCTTATTCATTGGCTAACAAGAGGAATAAACATGTTATTGAAATTTATACTGTGCCTTCAGAGTTGTGACTTAGAACCGGACCAGTGAGGATTAGGAACCAGCCGGCCGATTGAATCACGAATTGATCAGTCTGCCAGCTGATTTAACCTTGGTCGGTCCTCAATCCCTTAGAACCAGACCGAACTGCGGTTCAACCAGTTTGTTTTAAAAAAAAAATGATTTTAGTACTTATTTTTTACTCATCGAGTTCAACCGTGATTCAACTGTTTTGACCAATTGATCCTTATCCGAAAGTCTCACTAGTTTGATCTCTTGTCCGGTTTTCAAAACATTGATTTAAAGATAATAATACACAGGAAGTATAACTCACTGCACGCTTTGGTAGGCCTAAACCCCAGCTAAAAAGGCAATATACCACCCCCACAAGGAGATGTACAACAGAAACAAAGCTGAAACGAATTTGAAAAATATTAGCATAATGTTAAGGGAAGGAACCAATAAAAAGCCACAAAGTTATAGAGTTATCTTGGCCTAATCATGAAGTTAATCCTCGAGGAAAACATACTATGGATATGGAAAATAATTGTAGACTTTCTTGTTGAGTATGTTGAAAATCACATTTAAGAAGTACCTGCATAGAAGTAGGACAATTTGAGAAAACATATTGCAAGTTTGCAACAATCTAGCATGTGCAATATAAATGTATAAACGTATGATTTCATTATTTTAATGTTCCTCATTTGGCATTCCGATTCTCTTTTCGCTCTTCTTTAGTGTTTATATAAGTACTAATCCTTGTTTCATAGATTTCTCATGATCACATAAAACGGATGAATGCTTACCACATAAAGAAAAAGAAACCAGTAACCAATGCAGGAAATTTCTCACCAAAACTCTTTGAGGATTGGACAGACCTGTAATTGGACATCAATAATCAACAGAATTAAGAGAGGGAAATATCAGAAAAAGTTAAACACAAGGTTTAAAATCGAAATTACAATGTGTTTAGTGATCCTTGATAGTTCAGAAAACTACAGTCAAATAAGGTTGCAATTGTGTTATTGATGATGTTGCAAGAACATCACAAACTTTTATAATTTCAATTCAATTCAGCAGAAGCAACATTTCATTATTTTCCTATCCCTAACAAATTTTTCAATGCATTTAGCCACTCATTTGTTACCATGCAATGAAGAAGTAAGACATACACGTACTTAAGGCATAAAAGTTTATCAAATATATGTAGATATATACAAGCTATTTTTATAATAAAAAAATAAAGTCAAATAATTTTCATATGGCCAAATACCACTTTTGGTCCTTTTAGTTTGACAGAATTCTCAAGTTAGTCCTTTAAGTTTCGAAAGTTTCAATTATGTCCTTTTAGTTTGACAAAATTCCAAAGTTAGTCCTTTAAGTTTCAAAAGTTTCAAATAAGTTCTTTTAAACTATTTCACCGTCACCGTTTCAAAGGTTTCAAAGAAGTCCTTTTAGTTTGAAACTTAAAGGAACTTTGGAATTCTGTCAAACTAAAAGGACCAAAAGTGGTATTTGGCCATTTTCATATACACCATAAGTTGTTTCATAGCAATTATGAAGAGCTTATGAAAATAAGCTAACAACAACTTATGAACATGTCATAAGTTGTTCCATAAATTCTTCCAAACACTCTAGCAAGTGTTTATGTCAATAGATAATTCAAATAAGCCAATCCGAACCAACTCTATAACCTTTTATTTTCTTTAATCACAAAATTAAATATGAAGTGTGTAACTCTAACCCATTAGATATTTCAATTTCACCATCATCAGCATCTGCTGCTAAGGCTGCAACAACTGGAAACCTTCTTTGTGTTACTCCCAACGCTTTCACCAATGGAGAGAACACCAAGCTTGAATCCTTAGCCTCATATTGAAGTGTTCTATACTTCAACAATCCATAACTAGTTGAAACTCTTTTAGGTAACAAATAAACTGAAGATATTTGAGGTCTTTGAGATGATATGAGAACTGGGTTTGTTACACAAGACATTTCAAATACAATACTGAATTTCCAATGAAAAACAGAATGAAGTTCTGATTGTTTATTTTGGAAACAAAATGAACGTTGAAACCAAGGTTGGTAAAGAAAGACAGTATAACAATGTAGTTTAATATAGTTGGCAAGTTTCCCTCTAAAAAATATATAAATTATTGAGAAAAACAAAAATCCTATAACAAATAATTTGTATTCATTTTTAAATTTGTTTAATGTTACATGGTTCATCTTTAGTCTCTTTTTTGGGTGGAAGGTTTTTGTTTGTTTGAACCTCTTCTTCTTGAGAGAAGATGCTCTAGTAATTTGGATGTCCGTCTAGAGATGATTAAAGTATAGTCAAAGATTATTGCAACCCATGTTTAAACTTGAAATATCTGTTATTGTGAGTTTAGCTCAGTTGGCAGGGACAATGTATAATATATGCAAAGTTCAGAATTCAAACCCCGACGATAAAAAAACTTGAAATATCTTGAACAACTTGTTTTTAACTAAAACTAACAAAGCATTTGAGTCAAACTATTTAATTCTTCTATATTCTAACTAGTTTCCTTGTATTTGGAAGAATTTATAATTTAAACTTGAGTAATTAACAAAATACAGCATTTTTCTTTGGCATGAAGTCAAACTCCGTTGTAATTGACGTTTCATAAGAAAATATACAAGAGAGGCATGTTGCATGACGTAAATTATCTAATCAGCATATATGTGGGTAATATAGTTTTTTTTTTTTACAAAATATATGGAGTTTTTAAATAATAAAAAGACTGAAAATGTGACGGTTGTCTCCCATGAAACACTTTCAATATTTTTAAAAATGTGGATGATATATAACTTTCAATATTTTTAATATGGCCGTGTTTGCTGCCGGCATATGCCCCATTTTATGTCTATTATTATATTATATGCCCCATTGTACGTCTCTATTTTCTATTTTAGGTGATATGTCTCTATAATAAAATCATAAATTTAGTTCACTTACAATTATGAGATTGACACCATTTTTTTTAGGACCACCATATTATTGTTATTAGTTTTTTTCCAAGAAATTCACTTTTAGATGAATAAATAGGGAAGTTCAAACTCTAGCCACTACATATATTATGCATTGTCCCTCATCACCATTTGATTAATGCTATTGAAAATATTTTTTAAAAGAATATTTGAAAGGACACAACTTTATTAACTCGTTCAAGGTACCAAAAATCTTAAAATCGGCCCTGATAATCATTTGGTCTTAGAAGAAGAAGTGTGTCTGGTCATAAAATAATGAATTGAAGACAAGAAATTTGGAAGAAAACTGTTGTTGACACATCAGCTTTGGCTGAAAACATCAGTAAATGACCAAAATAACCCTTTGGCAGTTAACTGCCGCAGAAATTAATCGGCGGTAGTTAACTGCTGAAATCCAATTTTATCCATCGGCAGCTAACTGTCGTTGCAATTTAAAAAAAAGAACACTTCATCGACACTTCACTTTACTGCCGTAGAACATGAATTTGCTTTTTTGCTCTGTTAAAACCAGCACACAGAGAGAAGACGGTGGTATTTTTACAGCTTTCACTGGTATTAGTCTGTCAAAGTGGTTTTTTCTACTGTTATCAAATTAATATAGTACCATTACTACTGATACACTCCACTTCCACCTCACACGTTCCATCACTAATTAATTTTGAAGTATTAATTAAAGGGTTTTGCTAGAAGACACCCTTTAAGATATAAAAACAAGGACGAAGAAAAGAAAAACACTTTTCCATCATTTTTCAAAGCAAAAAAGCAAATTCATGTTCTATGGCAGTAAAGTGCCGAAGGAGTTTTTTTTTTAAATTGCAACGGCAGTTAACTGCCGATGAATGAATTTGGATTTCGGCAGTTAACTACCGCCGGTTAATTTCTGCGACAGTTAACTGCCGAGGGGTTATTTTGGTCATTTACCGATGTTTTTCAGCCAAAGCTGATGTGTCAATAGCAGTTTTCCATTTTCCATTTGGAATGATAAGCAATCATCTGCCTTTAAAAGGTTGTATAATTTTCAAGAAGTTGTTTTGAGTAGGTTCAATAGTTAGGATGGGTAGCATTTAGTATGGGAAAGGGAAGTTCTTTCCCACCATGGGAAAGTAAATTTTAACCATTAGATAAATGAGAAACATTGATCTTATCATAACCTCTCCACACTTGATTTTTTTTTTTTTTTGTCACTTTATCTTTAACCTCTACGATTCATCTTCCTCATTGTCCACCACCCAGCAAAC
>Ga0228711_1002077_pt1 | contig 30462 bp, 18 predicted proteins | sample MedpolnodulmetaG_2_FD_177996 | JGI IMG/M metagenome (GOLD analysis project Ga0228711, IMG submission 177996) | Root nodule microbial communities from Medicago polymorpha collected in Santa Monica, California, United States - brown nodules | ecosystem: Host-associated > Plants > Roots > Nodule... | reverse complement strand
ATGAATAAGACTTTGATTATGGTCCTGTACACTTGAACAAATGTTTAGCATATCCAATTGACTTTTTAATACTTTGTTATCATCAAAACTAAGACGGTGATTTTGCGAAACACTCTTTGTTCCAACAGAGACTTCCAATGCTCAAGCACAACTGCAAGAGACTTCTATTGCTCAAGCACACAAGCAAGAGACTTTCAATCAAACAGAATTACAAAGAAAATTGTTTGAGTTTGAACACTTGATATACAATCAGTGGTGTTCACAATACAAATCATATACAAACTCTTAAGACTCTTGAGACTATAGAATTTCTAAAATATGAACTTTCCTAAGAAATTCTAAGTGACGTTAAATGCAGAACAATAACAGAGTATGAACTTTGAATTGTTGTGAGAGTCTAGCTTTTGTGTGTGTCTGTATTCATTTTGTATTATCCAACTAGTAAGTCTTCATTCCTTTATATAGAGGTGTGAGAGATACGTTGGAAAGTTGTCAGCACACAAAAAGAGTCGTTTGAAGCTTGTTGATAATCACCAATGATCTTTTGCCTGATATGGTTGTTGTCCTAGGAAGGATCAATTTCAAATGCATTCCTTGTATGAAGGAACATTTCTGCAGGCAGAGCTATTATCCTTGTCTTGTTGTAGAGACACGAACAGAGTAGTGGATGAAGTGGTTAAACAGTTCGTACAATTGTTCTTTGTCAACGCTCTTGATAGAACAAGCATCCAATGCTTTCAAATTTCATCTCAAAGACTGTTGTTACACTCTTTCAGTCTTTTGCAATGCTTAGGCGTGATTAAATTAAATTCCCAGCTTTTGAAGCTTTAAGTCTTTCATCTCCTGATGAACTTCAGCTTCTGGTGATCTTGCTTCTGATGAGGTGCTTCTGACGAACTTGCTTCTGATGACATCATCACTTCAGGAGCACTTGTACTTCAGATGCACTTTTCTTCAGATGCTTCAAGCTTCCTTTTTGTTGATTCTTTTGCTCTCTTTTGTTCTTTCAGAACCTTATAAAGATATCAAATTTTTGTCTATGGTCTCTTACTGGTTGAATTGTGTTTTCAAAAACTTCTCCTTCTTATGTTATGAAAACTGTTCCCAGGGTCAGAGTCTGATAGAGTTCAGAGTCTGATTTGAGTTCAGAGTCTTAATGCAGCGGATAGATAGTAAGAGTGCAGAGAAGGAAAGAACACAGGCAATTATAGTGGTTCCTTTCACAAACCGAAAGTAGTCATGTCCCCCTTGCACTTCCAAGGAGAGTTTCACTAAAATGTAATACGAAATTACAAGTTGCTCAAACACACAGTAAGAGACTTCTCAATGCTTAAGGACAACTCCAAGAGACTTCCTTTGCTCAATCACAACTGAAAGAGGCTTCTATGCTCAATCACAAAAGAAAGAGACTTCTCTAAACAATTACAAAGAATTGAAAAGGGTTTTGAATACTTGATATACAATCAGAGGTATTCACAAAACAATGCAAACAGAACAGACTCTGTTTTTCTAGACACTTAAGAATTCTATGATATGAACTTTTGTAAGAATTCTCTAAGTTGTTGATGTGAGTTTTGCAGCGTTTTAGCTCAGAGAATATGCGTTGGTCTTGTATATTCTTATATATATTTCTTCAAGTCTTCATCCCTATTCATAGAGGATTTGAGAGACGTTGAGAACTAGCTGGTACATCAACTTGTCTTGACTGAAGCTTTGATTCTTTACCATTGATCTTTTGCCTGATTTGATAATTGTCCTATGAAGAACCAATTTCAAATCCATTCCAATAGAGAAGGAACAATATCTGCAAATATTACTGTTATCCTTGTCTTGATGTATAGACACGATGCAGAGATGGTGGTTGCAGAGGCAGGCGCAGAGTTAGTGGTTGTACACTTTGTACACTGTACTTTGTCAGCGCTCTTAAGCTTCTGGTGAAGTAGCTTCTGATGAGATGCTTCTGATGTTCTTGCTTCTAATGACCTTGCTTCTGATGTCATCATCTTCAGGAGCGCTTTTCTTCAGGAGCATTTTCTTCTGACGCATTTTCTTCAGATGCTTTCAGCTTCAATAGAAATTCCTTTGCTCTTTGACTTGTTCAAACAGAACCTTCATGAATAAGACTTTGATTATGGTCCTGTACACTTGAACAAATGTTTAGCATATCCAATTGACTTTTTAATACTTTGTTATCATCAAAACTAAGACGGTGATTTTGCGAAACACTCTTTGTTCCAACAGAGACTTCCAATGCTCAAGCACAACTGCAAGAGACTTCTATTGCTCAAGCACACAAGCAAGAGACTTTCAATCAAACAGAATTACAAAGAAAATTGTTTGAGTTTGAACACTTGATATACAATCAGTGGTGTTCACAATACAAATCATATACAAACTCTTAAGACTCTTGAGACTATAGAATTTCTAAAATATGAACTTTCCTAAGAAATTCTAAGTGACGTTAAATGCAGAACAATAACAGAGTATGAACTTTGAATTGTTGTGAGAGTCTAGCTTTTGTGTGTGTCTGTATTCATTTTGTATTATCCAACTAGTAAGTCTTCATTCCTTTATATAGAGGTGTGAGAGATACGTTGGAAAGTTGTCAGCACACAAAAAGAGTCGTTTGAAGCTTGTTGATAATCACCAATGATCTTTTGCCTGATATGGTTGTTGTCCTAGGAAGGATCAATTTCAAATGCATTCCTTGTATGAAGGAACATTTCTGCAGGCAGAGCTATTATCCTTGTCTTGTTGTAGAGACACGAACAGAGTAGTGGATGAAGTGGTTAAACAGTTCGTACAATTGTTCTTTGTCAACGCTCTTGATAGAACAAGCATCCAATGCTTTCAAATTTCATCTCAAAGACTGTTGTTACACTCTTTCAGTCTTTTGCAATGCTTAGGCGTGATTAAATTAAATTCCCAGCTTTTGAAGCTTTAAGTCTTTCATCTCCTGATGAACTTCAGCTTCTGGTGATCTTGCTTCTGATGAGGTGCTTCTGACGAACTTGCTTCTGATGACATCATCACTTCAGGAGCACTTGTACTTCAGATGCACTTTTCTTCAGATGCTTCAAGCTTCCTTTTTGTTGATTCTTTTTCTCTCTTTTGTTCTTTCAGAACCTTATAAAGATATCAAATTTTTGTCTATGGTCTTGTACACTTGAAAAAATATTAGCATATCCAATTGACAATTTTTAATACCTTGTTATCATCAAAACTTTAAGGGTAACGTATGTTAAACATTTTTCGTTCCAACAATCTCCCTCACTCTAAGGGTAATGTTTGTTAAACGTATTTTGTTCCAATAATACTTTGTTATTTTATTTTTTTGGTTACATGAGAAAAAGAAAAAGAAGAAAAAAGAAAAGAAAAAGAAGGGATTACATCCTTACAAAGGACACCCCAAGAGCATCAGCTAGCAAAGCTAATGACAAACTAGAAGGAGGCGTTTGGAGCATAATTAAAGGATCAACGTTAATAGCTCCCAACTTTGCTAGCACATCTGCACAAGCATTCCCTTCGCGAAGGGTGTTATGAAGCGATATTGTCCAATCTTTTGCCATGAAATCTTTAATAATCTCTAGCTCATTCGAATAATGATGAAACTGAGATGTTCCTTCTATGACAAGTTGAACCACATGCAAGGAATTTGAGAAACACATTACTTGCCTATATCCAGCCTGCCAACATAGTCTGATGCCCACTAAAAGCGCTTGTATTTCTGCATGGAAAATATTAGATAAACCAACACTCCCATAGAAACCAAATTGAAATGTTCCATCATGGTTACGCACCAAGCCACCAAACCCTGCCTTCCCTGGATTAGTAAGAGCACTTCCATCGACATTGAGAATCATGGCATCCTCATCCCCTTTATTCCAACACACCTCACGAATTGCTCGATGGGAGTGGGAGGTTGGACTTTCAAACGCCTGTTTGGAAACATGTAGCTGAGTAAAGATAGAGGTTATGATCTGGTACTTCACATGAGTTGTTCCCTCAAAAATAAATTTGTTACGAGAGATCCAAATATTCCACATTATTAATGGAGCTAAAATACCTGCTTCATCCACTAAAGTCGCGAGGATCTTTGAAATATTGTCTAGACCAACCTTATGACACATTTCTTGAACATCACTAAACCCACAATCAGTCCAAATTTCAACTGAGTGTGGACATAACATTAGAGAATGAGAAATAGTTTCATCTTCACTACAGAAAGGGCAAGTATGCGTTAAAAGTACCTCCGATGACACAAGATACGTCTAGTGGGGAGAGACTTGTGGCATGTTTGCCATAAGAAAAATTGCACACTTGCTGAGAGATGTAACTTCCAAATCCACGACCAAGATTCTTGAGAAACTTCATTATTATGTTGAGATAAGAGCCAAGTATAACCACTTTTTGCGGTATATTGACCATTCAGACTAGCACTCCAAACCCAAGTATCTTTCAAGGAATCAACAAAACATGGAACTATATGTTGGATGGATGTAATAATATTAGGAGGCAACAAAGTACGTAAACTTGCAACATTACAAACCTCGCCATCCCACATGTCTCTGATCTTCAAACAAATATCACCTGGAGCAATATCCTGGACCACTTCACATAAAGGTTGCTTCAAAATCCAAGGTCGAAATTAAATATTTGTGTCCCCATCTCCTATTTTAAAGGTGAAACCATCCTTCAAGAGATGCAACGCTTTTAAAATTGCTTGCCTAGTTGGTGACCCATTAGTTGCTATATCCAAAAACAAAGCTCCTTCTTTCAAATATTTATCAGTGAACAAAGAAACCCATAGTTTATCTTCTGACTGCAATAAGCTCCAAACAAGCTTACCAAGAAGTGCCAGATTTTGAAAATGTGCGGTACATGTTCTTTGTTATGATTTTAAAGAATAATTTTGTTATCACTTATTATTATTATTTTAAGTATTCTTTGAAAAAATTCTTATTCTAAATTCTTTGACTCTTATTATTATAATTTCTTCTTTGTTTTTCGCATCTCATGAACAAATAATGGTTGGAAGGTTATGTGTCTCCCATGGGAGGCGGGTGGTCTTGATCTTAAGCCTACACGTCTTGTTAATGAAGCTCTCATGTTACAGTTAGCTTGGAAATTGATTTCAGATGACTCCTAATGGACTATTCTATTGAGGTCACGCTACTTGTCTAAGGGACAACCAATCCAACATTATTTTAAATCTTCTATTTGGTGTGGTATCAAACAGCAAATTGCTACTGTTATTCCTAACTCTATTTGGGTGGTAGGCACTGGTGAGAAAATTCATTTTTGGACAGACAATTGGCCTGGCGAACCGTTGGTTGATATATTGCAAATTGACCCTATGGTACATATTAATTTTAATGGTTTGTTGTGTGATGTTATTACTAATGCAGCTTGGAACATTCCAGTTGAGGTGTATTCTTCCCCTGATGTTGCTTCTCGTCTAGCATATATTACATTGCCATCTTCTGCTCTTTCGGATTTGTTCTCTTGGTCCCATACTCCAGATGGTAAGTTGTCAGCAAAGCTTGCTTTCTCTTTTTTGAGGCCGCAAGCCCCTACCTTGCCTTGGGCGTCTACTATTTGGACCACTTGCATTCCACCGTCTCATTCCTTCATATTTTGGTGCCTTGTACATGGAAAAATTCCCACGGATGACAACCTTTCTTCCCGTGGGTGTGCCATTGTTTTGATGTGTAGCTTTTGTTTGAAAAATGTCGAAACATCTGATCATTTGTTTTTTAACTGTGATTTTGCGGTCTCGGTTTGGAATTGGCTTGGTTTACTGTTGAATTTTGTGATTGACCATGCTTCTGCCCTCGCCTTGTTTAATAGCATTTCGCGGCCTTGTTCCTCTCAAATGTATGATATTTTCTCGGCTTCTATTGTTCATTCGGTTCATGCTATTTGGTGGGCTAGAAATAATATCCGGTTCTCATAAAAAATCCCAAGTTTACATGCGGTTCAGGTGCGTGTTCACGCTTTGATTGGTTTGAGTGGCAGTTTATCCTTTGGTAAATGTATTGTTGCGGATGCCCCTTTTCTTGATTTGTTTTGAGTTCCTCATCACCAAAGGTTGTTAAAAAAGGTTGTGGCGGTTTGTTGGAAGGCGCCAACAGCTCCTTGGGTGAAAGTTAACATGGACGACTCAGTCTCTGATTCTAATGGGGCTTGTGGTGGTTTGTTTCGGGACCATTTAGGTACTTTCCTGGGTGCTTTTACTTGTAATTTGGGTCAATGTTCTATTTTTGATGCATAAGTGTTTGGTTATATTTTAGCTATGGAGTTTGCGGCACATCATGGTTGGTCTAATATTTGGTTGGAAAGAGACTCCTCTAGTGCGCTTCTAGTCTTTAAGAATGTGTCGCTGGTCCCTATTCTTCTTCGCAACCGCTGGCACAATGCTCGCTCGCTTAATATACAAGTTATTTCTTCTCACATCTACCGTGAAGGCAACAGGTGTGCTGACAGTTTGGCTAACTTGGGTCATTTTGTTGTTGGGGAAGTGTGGTTGTCACCTTTGCCATCAGAGTTTCAACAGGATTTCTTTGCGTATCGTTGTGGTTTACCTCGGTTTAGATATCCGTAGGCGGCTGGTTTTTTGCTGTTTATGTTTTTGTCTGTTTCTTTTTCTTTTCTGTTTTTTTTTCGAGGGTTTTGGCCTGGTCTCCCCTCTTGTTCCCCCACCCCCCCATTTTTTTAAATAAAATTTGAGATTGGCGGTATCAGGGTGCCAACCTAGTTGGGATGTCGTTACTTCTGCTTGAAGCATGTCCTCTCTCCTGGTTTGCCGAAGAAAAAAAAATAATATTAGATATTTATTTTGTTCTTTATGTACGCATGTTACTCCCATGTTAAAAATTATTTTAAACTTTTTCTATTTTTTAAAATTTAATTTCTGTTAAGCATAAATATCTCATCAGAATACATATATTAAGTTGCATAAAATTTGAACAAAATACACATCAATTTTTGTTATATTTAATTTTTTTTAATTTATACTTTTTTTAACATATATTGTTCAATCATTTTAATTACTTTTCAATAAATTTCAACAAAATACACATAAGTTAAATATTTTCTTCTAGCAAAAATATCTCAACAACCTACACCATATTTAAATCTCAGGATATTATCTTTGGATCCAAATATTTAAATATGGCTTAATTAGTTATAATTTTTTTAGCATTTAGCATCATAACTGAATTGGAAATAATAATCATAAAACAGGGTTTAAATTGTGACCCTTTTTAAATTTAACTTGTACTTGTCGTAAATAATTCTCAAGTTGATACTTGAAACAAATAAAAATTTGGTTAAGTTCATAACATTCTGAAGTACGCTCAGAAGTGTTAGTGTAATAAATAATGAACAAAGTGATAATGGTGTGTAAAGTGAATTCAAACATTAATGCTGAAGATAAAGAGTAAGAGTAGAGAACTTAACACACGACAATTATATTGGTTCCTCCAACGTGGGTTAGTTCAGTCCTCACAATTGTGAGATTATCACTATGATGTTTGAGAGAACATTCTCAACTTCTGCACCTTACACTTCTGCCACCAAGGATTTAGCTTCATGTATTATCTTAGCTTCAGCAGGCTTACAAATTTTATTATCTAGTCTCAGCAGGAAAAAACTGTATTATCTGGCCTCAGTGAACTTGAATGAAGGAAATTATGTATAACATCTAGGATTATCTTCCTTTATGAAATAGAAGAATATTTCTAGTGTTTCTACTTCATTATTCCTTTTATTTTTATGACCAATGATTGTACTCTTTGATTTTAATACCATAAATGCATTTAATGGATCCAAAATCCAAATCCTTTTCTGCATGTGATATGTTCATGTCACGTCTGTTCTAGCATGTTCATGGTATTGCCAGTGATATTTGGGTTTTCTCTTATGAACCTTTTGAGCAACCTTCTAAATTTTGTCTAGGTTCATACATATGAACTTCAAAATATTTATGGGTTCTTCATATGAACTTCAAATGTTTCTTCTGAGTTCCTGCCTTTTTGACAATTGCACTTTATGCTCAACATCTTGATGTTCATAAAAATTCTAATGTTCTTCAACATTCTGAACTTTACGAAGATTGTTGTTTATTCCATTCAAATCTACTTGAAGCATATAAATGAGAGACCATTTGTTATTCTTTGACTCTTAATATTCTATATCAATTTTATAAGGTTGTGACGTGGCATATTTAATCTTTAGAGAGTTTTGTATAGAGAGAAACAATTATCTTCTTCTTCCTCTCTGCGAACCTGCGAGAATGGAGAGAAAGAAGCAATGATTTTGCCAACACAAAATGGGTTGTTATGCTAGTAGTAACATATCTTCATCACCACCAACAAAAAGCAATATATTTTCAACCATCAAGAGCTAGTATTTCACAAGTGAAAGGTTTTGAAATCAGAGCACCACCTTCTGTTCATGTTGAAGAAGAAACAGTGAGGGAAGTGTTGTCAGAAACACCCAAATGGAAGAAACCAAATGAAAGATTCAAATATGAAGTTGAAAAACTAAAGTGTTTTGAAATTTTTTGATAGAGAGAATAAGGTTGAAAAATTGTTCTATAAAGTTTATGAGATCTTTGAAGTTTCTGAGGTTTGTAGCTTGAGTGAAAGTGTTTCTACAATCACTTTCATTGATAAGAGAGAAGAGGAAGAATAATCTCGGAAAAGGGTCAACATATCTCCCGCAAAAATGCGCAAAAGTAGTTCCTTTTTAGTGAGAAAATAGAGTCTCTGGCGGTAAAAGTCGCCAGCGAGAAGGTCAGAGCAGTCTCCGGCAAAAAGGAATGTTGGGTCGGTGGGGATTGTTCAGAGGAGAGATCAACTGGGAAATGGTGGAATCAAGAATCAGCCTCACCGAAGAGACGCCAATGAAGTTAATCCTTTCTCTCTCTACAAATATCACTAAAAGATCAAATATGCCACCTTAGAACCTTATCTCCAACCCACAATTGCCACCTCAGCGTCCATGTTAGAGTCTTGGCGTTTTTTCATTTAAAACTAACGGAGCGAATTGAAGTGGTGGATGGTGGTAAATTATAGGACCATAATGGAGCAAAAATTAATAAGGGGACCAACATGAAATCTCATAATTAGTTAAAGGACCATTTATGTAATTAAGCATAAAAATTATTATGACATCGAAGTAGTTATAAATAAAATAAAAATAAGTAATCATAAATCAAATTTGTTAAAGTAACATAACACAATTCTTGTATATTTCATTAAAAAAACAAATCTTGTATTAATTGGTTTAATTTTTTAAATACAATTTGACAAGATTAAAATATGATTCATTTGATGTTGACCAACGACCGACGACTTTGATTCTTGACCGTAACATTTTTTATTACAAAAAATGGATTAGAAGGTATTAATACATATTTATATTTTGTAGAATTTGAAGGAAAATATTATAAATACTAGGTCACATTGTTAATATCTTCATAAAAAATACATGTCCACAATTATGACGAACAACAAACAAGTATCGTCATCACTCTCCCCAAACTCCAAGAATTTACCTGTTCACAACAAAATAGCTGCCACACTCTCAGGTATCTCCTCTGTCATGGGAGGAGATAAGAGAGTGGAAATTATCCATCAGGCAACCTCCTCGAAAAAGCCTAGGGGTAGACCCATTGGCTCAAAGAACAAGGCCAAAGCACCCATCATTGTCAAGGAAAACAGTGACAACCTCATGGAATTGATTTCCATTGAGATCCCTAAGGGGAATGATGTTGTGGAGACTCTCATCAATTTGTCTCTGTATCGTCAAGCTGGAATCACAGTGTTAAGTGCTTATGGTCTAGTTTCTAATGTGACGATTATGGATCCGATTTCCCGTGTCCCTAATTTTCCAATTGAAGGAACATACCAAATGACATCTTTACATGGCACTTACATGAACGCAACTCATGGTCGCGTTCCTCCCCAATTAATTGCTGAGCCAACATTTTCCTCCTTTTCTATTTATATGAATGGCAATTATGGCAATTACGTGTTTGGTGGAATCATTGTGGGGAAGGTCAAGGCTGCCGGTGCTGTTTTCATTACAGCCGCTCTTTTGAAAAATCCAGAGTTTCATAGGGTGGCTGTGTTCAATGGTTGTGTCACTCAAACCATTGAGGATTTTGCGCCAAATGTTGGTGTCATGGGTGCTGATTCGGCTCACCTGAATCAACAAATGCTCCCTCTTCCAGCAGATGTGAATGGCATGCAGTGGGATATCTCGCCTAGCACTTGAGTGTTCGTCATCATAATTTTTCGAGTCTTTTTAATATTTGAATAAATGAACTGTGTTTCACATCGTAATCTTCAGGGCTTTTTAATGTTTGAATAAATGAACAAAATTTATGTTATTACTTATTTAAAAAGAGATTAATAGCTGAAATTTTTGTGTCACCGTTACATGTTTTCATCATGTTGTTTAATCTTCATTTTATTTCTTGTTTATTTTCTTTTCGTGTTTCTGACAGTGATATACCAAATATTTTAAATGTTTTTCATAGCTGTTGCTGATTTCTATATGCTTGAATTAATGTTTTTCTAAATAATTTTAAAACATGTATCCCAAATTGGTTGTAACACTCAAACTAAAAAAAAAAGGATAAACAATAAAATTTTAGTTAAAAAAATTGAAGTCTAATTAAACTTATATATTTACGTATTTTGATAATCAACGTTGTTTATAACGTTTTACATGTCTTATGTGTAATATGAGAAAAAAATCCCTTATATAATACCTCATAAAAGTAGACTGCAATTTTAATACCTAAGAGTAATAGGGACAAAAAAAAAAAAAAAAAAAAGACGACTGCAACATGGAGAAATTGTTATATCAGTGTATTTCCAATTGCACTAGCTAGTTTCTTAATAGCATTATGGTACCAGAGAACAATAATAGGAATACATAACATGAGAACAAACTAGCAAACTAAAAGCACATGAGAACAACAATAATAACACCTGAGAACAATACACAACCGAAAAGGTCTTGTCATGGGTGTTGATTTCAACAAATCAAAACATAGTACTGTACGTAGAGAAAAATATTTTCTCTTTTCAACTACGTTTTTGGCTTTTCAATTGAAGAGAAAAATGCCTTAGTTTTTTTTTTTTTTAAGGGAAAAGGTCAGAATGGACATCATGGGCCAAGAGAAGGATTTGGATTTGGCCCCATTTATATGATTTAATATATACATCCCACTTATTATAACAATTACTTTAAATCAATCAAAGTTGTACATTGACATGTGTGAAGATGTTGACTACGACATGTATTTTAAAATAGAGGGAGTAGTTGCGTAAAAAAAAACGATTTACTTAGTAAAAAACAATTATATCGTTTTGCCGGATAAAAAAACAATTCTTTAGTTAAAGTTGTAAATGACAATTTTTCCCCATGCATTTAAGTAGTTTTGTAAAACGGAAAATTGAGTTCGACATGGAGTAAATAAAGTCTTACTAATAATTGTTCAATCCAGGAATCGAATTCAGATTCCTCTCAACAATTCTTCCTTTAGGAAGCTCATTAACCAATTGAGCTCAATTGTTTGGTTATAAAATAACATTAATTCTACAGAGTATTAAGGTGGTAGTTTATAGTCATTTAAAATAAGTTCACATTCTTTTTATCATTGTAAATATTTTAACTTTTTGTTTTAGTTCTCTAAAAAATTTCTTCTACTTGCAGTCCTTCAAAAATTTTCCATCATCACTATTGGTCCATATTTTAAAATCAACTCATGTGTATGATTCAAAATTTTGAATAAGTTATTTTCAGGAATGTTAAGAATATTAAAAGAATCTCATACCAAAAATTTAAGAATGTTTTAACTAAACATGTTTGGGGTTGGGATGATGGAACATCATATGATATTTTTTGATATGTTTTTAGTTATTTTCTTTGCATTTGAAGACAAATTAGAAATCATTTAGAGGAGTTGTCAATGGTTTGAGAAACCTTTTGTATTGTTTTTACTCGAGTCGTTGTAATTCAATTTTATCATAAATCATCCAATTCAATAGATGTTTTTAGTACTTTTAGTGAAAAATAATGTAAATCGGCAAAACAAGACACCCAGTGAAGGATTGAAGTTATGAGGATTGAAGTTATGAGGATTGAATATCAATGGTTCTTAGAAGGTCTTTCAAGACAATAAAAAATGAATAAAATTCATTTCAACACGGAAGAACACTCGAAAATGGACGAAAACTGAAAAATTTGCACAAGAGCTGCTGCTTGATGGGCCCCTGCACCCAAGCTATGCGCCCCTAAGCAGGATACAACATCCTTGTTGCCTCATGCACCCCTGCGCCCCAGTTCATGCGCCTTTGACATGGTATACGGGGAAGGATTGTTGATTGCTTGTTTTCAAGTTGTTTTTGTGGAAAATGCTCAATTTTCTTTTCTTAACCCCTAAGTAACGATCTACTATAAATAGAGACCCATGTCCACTATCTTATTCATTCAGAAAACTAGCGGTACAAGGCAAAGATCAATCATCAGAGCTTCAAGACATAAGATCTCCATGCTCTTCTTAGATGTCTGTTTCTAGAGTCTAATTTAATTTGTATATGTTCGTTTCTATACCATGTCTTAGATGGAGCATATTAGGATTGACAACCATAATTCTGTCTGAACCAGACAATTGTAAAGTGCTTAGTTTCTAATTTAAATTCTTTTAATCGAATCTAAGTATGAATTTAGGACTATGACTCATCTTAAGGGAATGGCGCAATTGTAGCTGGTTGAATTGTGACGATATTATAATAAAACTTCCTATGGTTCATCCCAACGTCATGTTTTACTTTCTTAATTTTGAAAGACATGTCATAAATTAATAATCAATCGAGTTAATTCCGACAAAGACGAAAGGGGGGATTCAAGGATGAAGTAGATAAAATAGTCACAAGGAGGGGGGGTTGAATTGTGACCCTTTAAAAATTAAACTTGTAACTCAAAATTTATTCTCAAGTTGTAAACTTGGAATCGGTAAGTCAACAGACAGACTTCAGAACGTTCTGAAGTGTTAGTGTAAAAAACAGTTTAAATAACTAAATGTGTTTGTGTGTGTTGTGTTTACTGAAAGTAAATAGTAAAGAGAAGAGAAGAAGAACACACAGAAATTTATAGTGGTTCACCCAATTTGGGTTAGTCCACTCCTCACAATCTTGTGAGATTTTCCACTATAATGCTTGAGATAACTTCTCAAATCCTACACCTTACAATCTTGTTCACCTGAACAATTACAACAACTATATTCTCTAAGCCTCAGCATGCTTACACCTTTCTTGCTAAGTTACCCACTTATACTTTACACCTTTCTGCTCAAGCTAACACTTTAGTACCCCTAAAGCTAGATGAGACTTTACAATTTGTTTTTGAGCTTGAATGATTGAAATCAGACAAGAGAAGAATGGAGGGACATATTTATCTTTAAAAAGATAAGAGAAAAATTGATGCACACGTTTAAAGACTTCTTGGAATCTTTGTGAGATCAATGTTTTTGCTAAAGCTTCAAACACTCTTATGTTGTTTTCTTGTATGCTTTGTAAAGGTGTATGTAATGTTGAGCCTTCCACTTCTATTTATTGAGTTTCTTTAGCTCTTATAGCCGTTGGGTGGTGACCAATGATCTTGTGCCACGTGTCATGGGACCCACTAACTTTTACTTGAAATTCTGGGCAAACTGAAATACTTCAGAATGTTGTTGTGTTCATCATGATATTCATCTGGGTTCATGTGAATGAACGGTCATATATGTTTCTGGATTTTATCATATGAATATCACATGAATTTCTGGGTTGTGATATGAAGATTGTTCTTGTACGACTTCAGAATGTTGTTAGATCAGATCTTCTTTGAAATCTGTCTTGGAACGTGTGCAAGATCTCATAAAGTGGAACTCTCACTTCAAGTCCATGCTTTAGGGGATTTGGTTAGCTTTTTACAGTACCAACTCCCTTATGTGTCGAATTCCTGTTGAATAAGACTTGATCTTGCTTTTAGATTTGCTTTTTACTTTCCAACCACTGTCCTGTTCATGTCAGAAAAAACATGGAGCAGGATTGAACTTTCTGAACTCAGGGGACTTCAGAATGTTCCTTTTGTTTCTCTTAGGATGATTTGTAAGACTCTTATTTGATGTAATCAAATCCTAATAGTGAAACATCAATGAAGTGCATTATGAAAAACATCTAGGATGATATTCAAAATGGAATATAGTCTTAAATGAACATTGAAGATGCTCTTTTTGACTTTATTTAAATAAATGTCTTTATTCCTTGATTGATCTTAGTCAGTGTACTTCACTGGGCTTTTATTTATGTCACGTGAACCTTGCATGTTCTTTATTTGGTTCATGAATTTCTGGGTTTGGTTCTTGATGTTCATCAGAACAACCTTCTGAACTCAATTTAACTTTCTGAACTCTGATTGTTTGGTTCATGAATTTCTGGGTTTGGTTCTTGATGTTCATCAGAACAACCTTCTGAACTCAATTTAACTTTTTGAACTCTGACTGAGTTCTTAAGTCTTTATGTCCTTTGATTTCTTGTATCTTGGTATGAATTAAATTTTGTTCCTGTCTTAGTTAAACACTCAAGAGCACAAGTTAAATACCAACACATTAATCAGAGTCTAATCTTGCATTGGGCAGGAGAATTAATTAGGGATTTTGCCTCAACAAAGGATTTCTTAACTGCCATTATACTTCTAAATCACAAAATCTAATCTCGCATTGGGCAGGAGAATTAAAACCCTGCAACCACTTTTAAACTCTTCTTTTATTTACTTTCAAATAAATTCCTCTAATTACCGATTTGAACGAAAATCTCAATGAAGACGGTAGCTTAATATACTTTATTACTTGAGTAAGATTCGGTGCACTTACCGACTCATACACCATCAACTTGCAAAACCAATGGGTGTTAATGGATACACCCAAAATCACCGGTCTGATGGGTCTGACAAAATTAACAATGGTGATGTCGTCAACTTCTCTTTACTTTGAAGTTTTCTTTGCATTTTGAATCCCATTTAAAAACTTGACATTTTCTCATTACACGAGACAAGGCAATGCAAGCTTAAAGAGTCCTTCAATAATGAACCTCCAATAATAATCTCTCAATCCGAACAAACTCTTAATCTTCATAACCTAACATATGAGTTTCAAAATCGGATAACCTACCCCATGATTAACATGTGTAAAGTAAGGTGGACCAATTTAAGTTGTCGAGTTGAAACTTCCACCCTGCCCGACCCCTTGATGGGCTGCCAAAATTTTATTTGTTGAACAAGAGACATGCAATCATCATTATACATTTACAATAACCATCCGATTTAAAAATATATGGCAAAATTACTCCACATGTCCTTTATCTTACTTAATTGTAACATATTGGGTCCTTTATCTTATTTTTTTCCACTTAAGTCTTTTATCTTTATAAACACACAGATCAATCCTCTTTTTTTTTCCTCCATTTTTTGTTAGAAATATGATGAAGTGGCAAACCATGTAGGATAATTATTTTTTCAATTGTTTCTATATTGAAAATTAAGAAACCCAGAATTGATATTAAAAATCATCTTCTTCTCGTCATTTTTATCCTCATCTTCATCATCTCCTTCTCTAAATATAAAATAAATTAAAAAATCCACCCAAATTTAATCCACATCAAAATTGCCTGAATCTAAATGTTTTGTTTACTTTCACTTTCTAAATCCTAAATTAAACAAAGGTAAAAACTGAAATTAAAGCAAATTAATATTGTCCACAAATAAATAAATAAAACAAACCACACAACAACTTTATAAGTCTACCTCCTTCAAAAAACTTCTTCATAAGTCTAACGTAATTGAATTTTTTGTGGTTTGTAGTTTACTTATCATCCAAAGGTAAACTACAGTAACTAATTTTTTTGACCTTAATTTCTTATCAGCCTTTCTCCGTAATGGCTCGCTATATATGCTCATTTGCATGCGAGAACTTCACAAAATAGCTCCAACCCTTCATTCCGTAAAACTCAAAATTCTACCAATAAAAATAATAACACCAATAATCAACTATAATAAATTTTAACCAAAAAAATGACACCGGAAACATAAACATACATGCACACTAGTTACCAAATAACTAAACATGATACCATATACGCCTCAATCAATAATTAAAAAAATAGGAAAATTCTATGGTGAAGTCGTGAAAATGACTTTTCTGATGAAGTTAACACTATAACATCAAAAGTGTAGTGAGTAACACCCCACTGTTTGTTCAGTGGCATCAAAAGTTCAGTCCTCATAGTATCATCAATTCATCAGATTAACAAGACTACACTTAATCTAATTTTATTCTACCTTGTTGTAAATGTAACACCCCACAAAGTGTAACACTTAAGACTATCACATAATATCATCAAATTTGTTTGCATGTTAAAGATGTCAATGATAAAATAGTACATGTAAGTCCAAAATGTTGCAAACATTACTAGATGAATTACTATTGATCATTAATCAGTAATCAACAATTTAAAAATGAATCAAACATTAAAATCAAAATTAACTTTTTCAAAAAAGTCAGTTTCTTGACTGCACCGTAGAAGCTCCCTTAAAAATAATATCATGAAAATAAACTCAAACAACAAGCTCAAAATGTAAAGGCTGAATGAAATTCAACATAGTTTCAAAATATTCTAAATTTAATTGGCGAATTAAACTAGGATATATAGGGGGGAAAATATTTCAAACTGACCCGGCAGCAAACCCGTCCCACCCGACCACCTTTTTTTTGATAGATCAACTTGATTGGTCGAGCTCAAAACTTCAATACGATCCACTTAAAATATCATGCTAAACATGACTGGTTCGATGAGTTTGCTACACCTAATTGAACATCTACTTTCAACGAATCAACTACAATTCCACCTTTTAAAATCACATGGCCATGGAAACTTACTTGCTTAAAAAAACAAAAGCTCGTACTTCGATATTTTAACAAACAAGTTTCTGTTTGTTTTATCACTTGCAACGTTGTTCTGAATGTGTTAAACCCAAATCATAGAACTTGACAATTGTTGGCTCAAACCTATAGTTTGTGTGGGTTTCGGTGTGTAAAGAAAATTCTCCTTATACTCCTTCATTCCCTACCAAATGAATATATGAAGATTCTCCCAACAAGCTCCAACTTCATTAATCAATTTGAAGATATGTAACTGAACCTTTTGTGTATGCGTGTACACCATAGTTTCAAAAATCCTCTCCATCCATCTTAGATCCCCTTCAGGGTCAAAGGAACCCTTAAAAGATGCAAAGAAACTTCTTTGAAATTAATTAAAAGTCGAGTGAGCAGGCTGTAACGCATGGCGATTCATGTACATTTTTAGAATTTAAGCTAGACATTGGATAGCATCGTCACCTTTCTGAGTTTTTTTGGCAACCATTTTGTGATAGAACAAAGTGAGATTGGGAATATTTAAGAAGAAAGGGTTTGAGAGAGAATTGAGGAGAATCAAAGTATTTGTTTATTGAATGAATTTCATTAATTACAAGTAACTACCTCATTGTCTATCTTTATACTACAAAATTTTAACAAACTTCAACAAATTTATAACTAAGGGAGTTTACTTGTTCAACAAGTAACTCCTTTAACTTCTAATCTTGAACTAACTAACTAAATTATAACACCTTAACACACCTCCTAGTTCATTTATAACACCTTAACACACCTCCTAATTCATTCGTTAGTGACTTCAACCATACTTAACTTGTTCTTCAAGTATTGAAAGCTTACCATTGTTGACTTGATCCCTAAGAAAGTGAAAACGTATTTCAATGTGTTTAGTTCTACCATGAGCCACTAGATGCTTAGTCATGTCAATTTCATACTTGTTGTCAATCAACAATTCCATTTTCTTATCTTCCTTCAAATTCATCTCTAGCATAAGCATGCTGATCCATTGAGCTTGACAAACAGCTATTGAGACTGTTATGTACTGAGCCTCGTAAGAAGATAGTGCAACTATTCTTACTACTTAGAACTCCATGATACTAATGCATTACCATATTTAAATACATAGGCAACAATTCTTTTCCTTTCATCTTTGTCTCCACTCCAGTCATAATCCGAGTAGCCAAACACTTCATAGTTTTGATTGTTTTGATTCTTAATGTATATCATATCATAGTTGCAAGTAACCTTCACATATCATGATGATTCTCATAGTTGCAATCATATGTGAAGTAGTAGGTTTTTCCATCTACTTGTTGATCAATCCTACTCCATATGCTATATCAGGTCTTGTATGACATAAATACCTCACTGACCCCACTATTAGCTTGAAAAAAGTTTAATCAACTTCATTCTCATCACCGCTCATAGTAAGTTTGATTCATGTGACTATTGGAGTTGAAATTGGCTTTGTGACTACTAGTTATACATTTAGGGACAAAAATCATTATTAACCAAAATATATATTACCTTCGTCCCAAATTATAAGGCCCTTTTGAGAAAAAAATTTTGTCCTTTTTTATATCACCCCTTTGGTATTTTCAATTACATTAATTATTTCTTTGGCAACACAACCTTATTTATTTTTTCACATTTTTCGTTAATCAACAAGTAATACTATGTTGAAAAGATAAACTAACTCTCTCTCTTAAAGATAAATTGTAAAAACAAAGCTAATTATATACAAATTTAATACTACCATAAATTTTCTTAATTCTCGTGATTTTGGCAAAATGGTCATATATTTAGGACTGAGGTAGCATCATGTTTAGTATTTTGATAACTAGCAGGCCCGACCTTGGGGGTGCGCAAGCAGCTCAACCAAGCCGGGCCTCTAAAAGTTATGGACCTCAAAAAAAATAATTAAGTCTAATATCCACACCCCACTAAAATAAAAATATATATGTTATTTCTTTTTCTTTTTTTAGTACACGTTTTGAGTTTTTTCTAGACTTTAATTCTCCTTTCTAGACATAAATCTGATGCTATCATACCACCCCCAATTTGTATAATTAGTCAATTTGAAAAGATATTTCATTAAAAGAATCACAACAATCATTTTTTTTCTGCATATACCATTCGTTTTCTTCTTAACGGAGGAGTGACAAATCCAAACGACACCGTTTTGTAAATTTCACCTCTCTTTCACTTATTAATTTTTTATTTCGTTTCATATTTAGAAGTTCTATTGATTCTGATTTTTTAATAAAAGCTTAACTACACAAAAATTCCGTTATTATTTTATCGGGAGCCTATTTTAAAAAGAGAGTCGAACCTCATATTTTATAGGAACGACCTTGGTAACTAGTGTGCATGTATGTTTATGTTTCCGGTGCCAATTTTTGGTTTTATGCCACATATAACTTCCATATTTATTCTCAATATTTTTATTATTTTTTCTATTTTTTAAAACCAATACTTTATTTGACATAAATATCTCAACAATTAATCACTAAATATTTTATTTTAATTTCTAATATTTTATGTAGCATCAATGTCTTTTTTTTAAGAAGATGTAGCATAGATATCTCAACAAACCATTCATTATATTTTAAATTTTTCTAATTTGATTTTAACATAATTTTTTCAATAAATGTAATTATTATTATTCATAACTAAAATTTAAATAATATTAGATATTTATTTTGTTATTTATTTATGCGTGTAACTCCCATGGTAAAAATTATTTTAACCTTTTTCTATTTTTTATAATTTATTTTATGTTTACCATAAATATCTCACAAGAATACATATATTAATTGGATACTATCCGCTAAATGTTTTATGTGATGTTATAATTTTTTTTTTTTTGTGAAGGATATGTGATGTTTTAATTGTTTCTAAAGTTTTAAGTAACATAAATATTGTCCTTAAAAAAAAAGTAGCATAAATATCTAAACAAAATACACACAGATTTTTGTTATATTTAACTTTTTTAACATATATTTTTCAACCATTTTAATTGTTTTTCAATAAATTTCAACAAAATAAACATAAATTAAATATTTTTATCTAACAAAAATATCTCAACAATCTACACCATATTTAAATCACCTAAACATTTTAGGATATCATCTTTGGATCCAAATTTTTAAATATGATTTAATTATTTATATATATATATATATATATATATATATATATATATATATATATATTTATATATATGTGTGTGTGTGTGTGTATATGATCCCTTTACTTACTGTCATGAATATATGTGGATATATGCCATCTATACCAAGAATTTTAATCACCATCACTATAATCTCAAATTTCTTGTAGTGCCTAATCGATTGGACTATACTCCTAATCGATTAATCTCCGTCCTTTCCCCTCATTTTTTCACATATCTAGTCGATTAACATATGATACCTAATTGGTCCAAAGCCTAGCATAGCCAAATAATTTAGGAACATAAAATCCTCTCTAAACTAATCATTCATATCAACAACAACAATCATCAATATAACATTGCAAACACATCTAATCATGTAATTAACAATATAATCAACATTAATAAGACAAAAATATTCATTAACTAAATCACCAATTCATCGTTAATTATTGTAGCAATTAGCAACACATCATGAGAGATTGTCCAATGACATAAATCAAATAGCCTGATATGATCTTCCCTCAACAAAACTAATTAAAACAGGGGTCGATAAAACATGATCTCTTTCATTATATTATTAAAGAGTAAAACCCACTCAGTACCTTAATTGAGAAAATACAAAATCACATGATTGATTGAATGAAAAGATGGTCATAAGGTGAACCTATTAAGAAACCCACACCCACTCAAACTTAATTAAGAAAATACTAAATCACATGATTGAAGAAGTTAAGAGTGTTAAGTGATTTTTCAAGAAAGTTTTCTCAAAAATCCTAAGGTACACCAATTATGAGTCTTATTTGTGTTTAATTAGGCCTGGGATTCACGTACATAAAAACTTGAGGATTACTTTTTTCACCCTATGGCCTTCTCCCGCATCCTGTAAATTTTTTAAAAATGTCCCTGTGTAGTTCGGATTTCATAATCCGAATTCATGTTTCACTAATTCGGATTCTAAAATCCGAATAATTCTTATGTATAATCAACCATCAAACTCTCTCACATTTCAGCACTTTTGAGTTTTGCTTTTAAAAACAACAACAAAAACTAAGTAAAAAATGATAAAAACCTGTCAAATAAAATCATAAAAATACCACCAAAAAAATCAAAAAATCAAATAAAACATGCAATTTTTTTCGGATTTTTCTGAGGATATGAAAATTTTTAAAAAAAATAAAAATTGGGTCTAAACGATGAAATTTTGGATTTTGAGGGGTGGAATTTCATTAGAAGTTTCTTCTAAGGGTGTCATGATCGTTGAATTTTTTCTGATTTTCTGGGAAAGTTTCGAAGCAATCTGATCAAGTAGCCCGAAAACCTGATTTTTGATTAAGAACAGCTAACAATGACCCAAAACAGAAGGATGAGAGTTAGGAAGATTAATATTGTCCATAAAATGACAATTCATGTTACAAACATGTTTAGAATTTGTGCTGATACAGTTCGGATTATATAATGAACTGTTTTTCCTTGAAAAGAGTGTTTAAGGGGTGTTCAGATTATATAATCTGAAAAAATCAAATAGCGCGCCCTATTTTTTGAAGTTTTCGGATTACATAATCTGAAGAAAAAAAATCTGTAACTCATTTTTTCACCCTTTAACAAAGGAAAATACCAATTCGGATTATGAAATCCGAAAACTTCAAGGGCATTTTTGGAAGAAAAAATAGGGCACGCGAGAATTCCGTAGGATGGGAAAAGTAATACTCTAAAAAGTTTGACTTTCGCAAAAAAAGATAACAGTTCTAACTTCTAAGTCCAAAATAAATTTTAACTTTGAGCTATGATAAATAATTTTTCAATAGATTTGAAAATCAATATATAAAGAAAATAGCATGTTTCGACTCTTTTATACTGACTCTTTTGTTATTCCAATTATACCCTGAAACATATTTTTCTATAATAATGTTATATTGTTGGTGTTATTAAAAAAGATAAGAATTTTGATTATATTTGTTATATTATTGTTGTCAATATGAAAAGATAAATATGGTTTGTTGAGTTTGTTATATTTGAAAGTCGCAAATATCTCTACTTATAATTTTAATCTATATAAAAAAAATTATATAAAATATTGTTTGTAATTTACACACAAATTTCAATAAAATATAGTTGATAATATACACGTGTTAGCGCGATAAAACAAAAGCGGAAAGACGAGCACATGAGTGTCCGTCTTTTCGCTAGTATATATAAAGTAAGGTTTACGCAACATGTCGTTACCACGTTTATTCTTAATATTTTATTATTATTTTTATTTTCTAAATCTAATATTTTATTTGACATAAATATATCAACAAACTTCATATATTACTCTGATCTTATTTTATTTAAGTGTTTAATTTATGTTTAATATTTATGTTGCATATATATCTCAACAAACAACTCTTCTTTTTTTCTTGTAAAAAAAAAACTCATTATATTTTTAAAATTTTCTAATCTTCAATAGTAATAATCAATACTCTATCTTGTATTTTATTCTATATGTGTTAATAATTTTACTAAATCCAGTTAATATCATTCACATGTGCATCTATTAATTTATGGGTAGTTATAATATGGATAATTTTATTCTATTTGTGTGTACCCATTAAGATATCGTCCTTTACCGGTTCATGGTGAATTTTATTTACGGATATCATACATACAAAATTTTGATCACCCTTAACTATATTTTTAACCCAGACAACGCTGGATAAACATACTAGTTTATTATAAAAGTACACTTTTATTGTATGATGTATGCAAACATCATCTACTTTATATTCAACCTACTTTTAACTAAATTTAATTTGTAAACTCAATTTCTTTAAAATAAATGTTCACCTACCATAATATCAAACATGCATGTAGTCATTAATTGGTACTATTTTTCAATTTAAAAAAAAAATAGCAATGAAGATTAGGGAGTAAACAATAATTATTATGGTGGTCCAATGCAAGCAACAAAAATCCAAAACTTTATTTCAAAAGGATTTTCACATAGTACATCATGTCCTTTCTTTCTTTTCACACCCGCACACGTATATAGATTTAGAAAAGCATCTGAATCAATTTATTTCAACATGAAATATATTGGACCCAAACAAGAGCACCAAACCAACACACACAAATACAACAAAAACATTCCAATCATAGGAGGGTTTGGACGTTCAACCGCTCTTCCTTTTACACTTGCAAGCGGGACCATCACAAAAAACCACCCTTAAAATAAAACAAACTCTCACAACTAAAATATTATGTGTAGAGAGAATTAATAACATCAACGCTCTTTTACACGCACTTTTCAACACACTTCTTTCTACATATTGAAATTTATACGAAACTCGTTAAATTATGCAAACATGCATAGTTTAATAGATCAGTATAAATTTCAATCATTGAGAGTCTGTCAAAAAATACGTAAGAGAGTCTGTTTTCAAATAGAAATTTGACATCTCGAAGGCTCGACCAATACCCTTAACACTCAGGGATAAGATTGTGGTTCCTTCTAGGGTCATGACAATAATTGTATACCAAGTACTTGCTTTGGACCCATTGCATGGCCATGTATTGTTGAGGGCTAAGGCTACCATATCCAGATGGAGAGACAGATGGTGATTGGCATGAGGCAGGGCTTTGAATGGTACAACCTTGTAATTTGAAGTTTGTGTACCTTCCAACAAAGGGTTGATATTTATAATCAGCTTTGTATTTTCCATCTTCTGTTGCCCAAGAAGATGCATCCCAAATTGATCCATAGAGATACATTGGTCTTGTAGGGTAGGTGGCATCACTTTTCCTAGGATACCTTCTTATGGGCACATCATCTACTAAAAATCTGCATTTGTTGTTTTTCCATTATAAGAAGACAAACTAGTTAGCAAACAACAAATCTAGATTCACAAGCAAGATTATAAATTGTTTTAATGATTAGTACAGGTGAAAAATCATAGTCACCATCTAATAATGTGATATATGAATGATGATTAGTCAAAAATAGAGGTATAATCTTTTGGGTGTCCCTAATACGCCCCTAAAAAAGAGATCCAATAGTGAACCTATTGAATTTACATGCTATAGTAGGTTAATATCTTCTTTTAATTACAAATGTCCAATCTGATTAAACATATTGTGTGTAAAGCTTTTTTTATTGTGTGTCAGTGTCATTAAATAGAACTATAATTTTAATGTTTTAAGTTTTTTCTCTTCGTCATTAGAGGGTTGATCCGATTGATAAGTAGCTGATTCACATTTCATAAGAATATGTGTTCAATTTCTGCTTTCAGCGTTAGAATTTCGTTGATGGATAATATGTAATTATATTTTTTAATGTTTTCTGAACTTTGAAATCTACCCTAATGACTTCTGAGAACCACCTCATCTAAATTTTTATTTATCAAAAAATAATTTTTTTTCTATCTTTTCATTTTTATTTCCTTTTCTTTCCAATAGTATCTCTCACGTCTCTCTATTTATTTTTCTTGTCTTTCTTTTTCTCTCTCTACTTTTATTTTTCATGAACAACTCTTTCAAAAGCTCAAATAGATTGATAAAGACACGTGAATAGGTTTAACTATGCACAAATTCACTCATTCTTATATTAAAAAATTGTCTTTCATTTCAACTAACATGACATGAATTGATATGTTATTTGTTTTCACTCAATGAATTGATATTTCTAAAAGTTTGTTTATATGATTTTTACATCATATTCATATTTGTGAAACAAAATGGTCTTTCTCAACCGAATTATTGTGACATGGCCATAAATATGACACATAATTAAGATGCTGGTGAAAATGATCAATAATGAGCATGCAAATGAATGAAAAAAATTAATTACATTATCTCACTGGGTTTCCATAGAATAGCATAGTTGTGAAAATCTTGAGTTGGATCAAACCAAAGATGAAATTGCATCTCTCTCCCTATAATGTTCCCATCTCCACTTCCTCTCATATATACATTTGTCTGCAACACATATGGCTTACCAGGTGTAGTTCCAAGAAACTCAATGTCAATTTCATCATGGTTTCCTGGGAAGTCTTGATTATTAGAAAGCTGCAATTACAAAATAGAAATAATATTAAAAAAAAAATCAAATTTGCATTTCAAGAAATAGATTTAATAACTCGGTCTTACAATATAAGTCATTTTATTAAATTTTATACGAATTAAGAGACAGATAAAATTAAATATTTTTTACGGAATTTTTTTCCGCTAAAATGACATATAAAATGAGACGGCGTTTTTGTTTACTAAAATGACTTATATCGTGAGACGGAGGAAAATTTTTCAACATTAGTCAAACTTATAGACTAATTCAAGCTTACATAGAGAGAAGTAATAACTCCAGCAGTATAGCCAGGATGAAGCTTAATTGCAGCACCAAAGTATCCAGATTTATAAGAGTGAAGTGACTTGAATCCACTACCTGTGTTTCGAAAGTTTCAAATTAGAAGTTAAACTATATATTAGTGAGACAAGTTTACATACCGAGTTAGAGTCGGATAATAAAGCTCAAAGCAGACAAGCCATATTGTCTGCTTTGAGCTTTATTAGTTTACATACCTGAGTTCGAGTCAAGCCATATTGTTAAAGAGCTTTGGTCCAATCTTTGATGTTGAGGTCCCCAAAGGTTTCTAAAGCCTTGACTAAATGATATAGGACTAATTTTGGAACTAGGGTAGTAGCCAGGTGAAGGTGGACCCTGAGCATTAGAACCAAATATTGTGAGTGAAAGTACAACAAAAGAGAAGATGGGAACCATATGGAAGAAATTAAAGGATTGTGATGATAATGGCATTGTAGTAGGGAACACTAAACAGAGGACTCTGCTTAATATGCAGTGTAGGGGTAGAGGATAAGAGAGGTTATAGTTGATTCATGTTAGAGTATGGCTACACAGTTGGATATATAGAAGGATTTTGTGGCCCTACATTACCAAAAAAGGTGATAAGTTAGTTGATTGAGGAGTTACACACTTGGACAAAACTTATCCCGTTGTTTTTTTTCTTGAACATCCGGTTTTCAAGGGTTCTGATAATGAAGAGTTTCGTCACGAGGTAAGTTAGTTATGATAATAGATTGTTTCATTTAAGAAAGGTTCTCCCAAATAATATTATCGACACTAAATTTTGGCTCGTCTCTTAGCTGAGATTTGAACAATGGTTCGTTACGTTATGAAAGTCTAACTCTTTCTGCTAGACTCAACTTTGTCTATCACTTGGTTAAGTTTATCAAATTCTTTTCTAAAATGAAACATGTGGAAATTAAAATTGTTCAAGTTATGGTGTGGACTTTTTACTTTTATTTTCTTCAAGGAATGGAACTTCCTTTTTGAAGTAAATACTTGTTTTGGTAAACTTAATATACATCATTTAGATGGTTAAACATGGAGAAGGAATGATATTGATTTGGTCACCTATGACGATATCAAATTAGGGGGTAAAGGAATAAATTTAGATGTATACATATGTATGGTTGGCCTTACCAAATCTTTGAGCATCATCATTATTATTAACATTTAGACAAGGTATATATTGAAGATAAAAACGTGAGCAACTAGATGTACATATCTCCATGTTTTTCTTTGGGAAATGTGAAGGGAAAGGATAACTTTGTAATAATGAGAATTTTGTTGTGGTGCTTTCTCACAATTTTAATGATGGAACTATGTGACCTAGCTTGTTTATTTCTTCATGCAACTATACAATCAAGCTTTGTTTGGTGATACCAAAGTAATTCATTTTCGTTTGCATAAACTTAGGTATCATCGTACACAATCTCGAGATAATTCAAATTTATTGAAGACGTTTTGCATCAAACTTTTAACCAAATTATTAAAGTATTTAAGAATTTATCATGTGTGTCACACGATATGTTGCTTATGAGGCGTAATTTCAATAGTAAGATAAGTTTGACATTGTAACTCTTAAAAGATATCTTTCAAATCTCCCTGCGAGGCAATTATAAAATGATTATTAATGATATTTATTTAATAATAATTTTTCCTTTCTCAAAATTGTTTTTTAAAACAAACACGATATATGGGTGATATTAAAGTATATAAAAATGATCCCCGTGAACTTACCTTAGTTGGCAGGAATATTACATATTATATGCAGAGACTGGGGTTTGATTCTCGGATACTCCACTTAAATTGTGTAAGCTCTAACCACTAGACTACTTGACAAAAAAAAAAATACAAAAATGAATTATTTTTTTTTTAATTCCTGCCAGAAAGTGATTAAGGCAGACTCTCTTGCCAAAAGTTATTGGTGAGGGTTAGTTATAACTGAATATTATTAGGATTTCAAAACACCAACATAAAAAAGTACTTGCTTTATTTAAATGTAAAACATTATTTACTACTAGTAAACTGATTTTCTCTATATATAAAGGTTAGTTACGATAGCTAAGTAAATAAACTTAAATGGTAACTTAGTTTCATCAAAGACGAATCGTTCGAAAAAATTCGAGTTCGATTTTTTGGTAAAATAATTCTTGATCAGACTATCCTTACTTCACGGCCGAACTTTGGATTACTAGGGACTATATATATATCTCCTATGAACATGAGGGATAACACACAAAAAAATTTAGTAATATAATTGGTAGTAGATTAAATTTTAGTCAACAATTAGCAACTTGTAGAGGAGGGATTCATATTTCATAAACATTAATCTGGTGATGACTTTCTGCATTGCATGTTTTTGACTTTTTTTTTATATTAGGAATATATATCAAGCTAAAGTACATTTACATACTTGCATGGTCATATTTTAATTCGGCAAATTTATTGTTTGTGTCCCCCAAGAACAAAGACCTTGGAAATTTTGTATTCAACATTCGAACCATAACTTCATATTTTGTTTGTGTTTATGTTAACAAAAAGAATATGGCATCAAAGGATGAAAAAACTACTCATTTTGCTTGGATCTTATAATAAAAATCTTGATTGTCACAATAGAATTTAATGTTTTTTTGTCAATCTTTTCTCATAGCAAGTAATTTTCTTTTATTTTAACGGAACTTAATCTTCGGTTGATTTAGAAAAGCAACCATAAAATCTCAACAACTAGGAAATTTAATTATAAGTCTCTCTAAAAAACTTCAAAGAAAACCTGCCTCAAAGTAGTTAGCAAAAATTGATAACGACCATTATATATATTTTTTTAAGGGTGTTGACAAATTGCCATCAAGTGCCATTTTTTTAATCTTGAAACTGTCGGCAACTTCTCTAAGTCACCACCACAATGCACAAGCCAAGTTAAGAAGAAAAATTCTTAGTTCATGAACTAAGGAAGATTTTGCTTTGACATAGGAAATTACATCCTTATTTTCAGACAGATTCACATGGTATGAAGGAACAAATTGATTGCTCAAATATTTTTGAATTGCACATACAAAGATGGTTATTATATGAGTAACACTCCTTGGCTAGGATAGGAAGCACGATAAGAGAATTGCTTTGTTTGATAAATAACTACATATCAGATATTATTGTTTATACAATAGTCAAGTTTCTTCTAAGTGTAATTCATGTAGTAAAAGACTGTAGGGGCATTTGATATGCTAGGATGCGGTGTCGAGGATCGCGGTCCTTTTTAATTAGAACAAAAAAACACCTAAGTTTTAAGCTTGAATATCTTTTTTCTTCATAGGTTCCTTTCGAAGGAAAAAAAAAAACTTATTTGAGTCACTATCAAACACTAAATTGTAGCTACCTCTTTAAGTCACTATTCAAAGTTTGGTTCGCCACATCGAGGGAGACAACTTCTCTCTCTAGACCAATCAAGTTCATTTTCTTGCTTGTATATTATTATTATTATTATTAATTTTTTTTAGGGACTATTATTATTAATATTATTGTTATTATTATTTTGATCAAGATTATTGTTATTATTATTAAGCCTAATTAGTGAAAGCAAATCACCATATATGTGTTAATTTACATACGAATTTATTTATATTTTGATTAAAATAAAAGTAAACAATTAAGCTACGCAACTTCTTGTCCACATTATAAGTAATACATAAGCCTTATGTTTCGCAGCACTGTTTCCATGATTTATGGCTATGGAGCAAAATAATTGTCAATTCATAAAATTATATTCTAGATTATGAAAGGAAAAAAAAGTATTATAGATTATAATATATATACTACATTAAACATACACATTTATTTTAAAAGAAAGCTTAATTCATTGTTCAACAAGTTTTTATATGAGGCAGACAGCCCCTTTAATGGACTCTGCTGAAATCTTGAGACGAACAAGTTTTTCTTAGGTAAGATGTTGGTTGAATTAGAATCCTTGTGGTCAGAAAACAAGAAGCTCTTTCTGCATATTTTCCCATGCCATGTTAGTTTGTCTACCATAAAAAATCAATGATTATATGTACAATAGTGATTTAGTAGCTCTAGTTAGATTCTGAACTTTAAGGAATTGAGACCGTAATGATTTAACGGGAAGAATTTGGTTGGAGATTTAATTAGGGAGAGTCTAAATACTTAGGTGAATTATTTATTTTGATTTAGAACAATAGCATGAGTAAATTTAGGGGGTTAAGATGTTCTCTATTTGACAAAATAAATGGAATATGCAATTTGGAAAGAGATAGATACAAAAAGTAGATTGTGACTTCTACAACAAAATGGGTCCCACAATCATTAATTATTTTATAATTTTTTAAACTTCTTTGTGTATTTATCTCTCCAAATAGAAGAAATGAAGATGAACGGTAAGGATCTTAACTCGAATTTAGGACACCAAATTTTCGTAAAAAAATTTAAGATATTAAATATATTGGTTCACTCATTTATATATATATACTCCCTCGATCTCTTTTATAAGAAATTTTTTCATTTTTTAGAGTCATTGAATAACGGATGTGTGTGGTAAATAAATTCTCTCGGTTACCGTCCAACACCAGAGGTCCACCCTTGGGATAATGGAACTTCCTAACCACGGGGACCCTACCTTCCCAAGATCAAAGGATGAGTCAAGCAAACAATTCTGGATCTTAAAGAAAACGACAAATATCTACGGTTCTGAGAATACCCCTCAGATGTCCTAAGCAACTAGAAGCACTGGCACTAGAAGTCAATCACGTCAACTTAGAACAACGGTTGAGGTAAAACAAGTTATGTAGGAAAAAGAATATACTTAGAGAGAAAGTTAAAGAATCTGAAAACAAAAAGATGTGAAGGAGCGAAAGTCGTCTGATCTATTAAGGAAAGGTGAGATCCTAAGGAAGAAACTTTAGAGAATGCAAAGGAAATCAGACATGAAGCAAAAATACAGAGGGTTAATCC
>Ga0228711_1002075_pt1 | contig 30479 bp, 10 predicted proteins | sample MedpolnodulmetaG_2_FD_177996 | JGI IMG/M metagenome (GOLD analysis project Ga0228711, IMG submission 177996) | Root nodule microbial communities from Medicago polymorpha collected in Santa Monica, California, United States - brown nodules | ecosystem: Host-associated > Plants > Roots > Nodule... | reverse complement strand
CATTTGGATTGCTGGATAAGCGTTCTTATAGATTTTTCAACTCTCTTATGTAAGAAAGTTGTTGGTTATTCAGGGTTTGTTATGCTATGTTATTTTGATTTGATGTTGACCTCTTGCATTATTACGATGTTGTAAAGTTGAAACTTAATTGGTTAGTTAAACATATATCTCAACTTAATTTACCTAAGGTTGATCTTTGTTATGTTATTTTGAGGAGCTATAATTTCTAATTGATTATTGTTACTTGTCATTTTCTTGACTTTTCTCAGCACATCTAATAGTTTCTTCTGTACTTGCTAACGTAAAACAAAGCTGAATTTCTTTTACTTGTCCATTATTCTCGTTATTCTCGCTGTTAGTATACGGTTTCTGGATTTTATTCGTTGTTATGTTGTTACTGCTGATGCTTATCTTATAATTTTCATTAATTTCTTGGAGTAAACTCTATGGTTCGTTCTATTATGAACCTTACTTGAAGAGGTTCAAAGGTGAGCCCGGTGTTTAAATCCACACAATGACTAATTGAATTTATTATTTATGAAGGCACAGTGCTGAGAAAAGATTAATCTAAGGAAATTTAACTATCAGTTTACATTTCAAAAGAAAGATATATAAATATAATATGATGGAACTAGACACCACCATCAGAATTGTAATGTATATAGATGAAAATATAAATTCTTTTTGCTTATGTTTGGTCTTGCAGTAGCACATTTTTTTTGCATCCCAATACAAACAAAACGTGAAAATTAGGAAACCAAATGCGCTCCACCGTAAATGCAAACCGACACTTATATATTTAGGTGCATGTTTCTAGCTAAGATACATTTTTATCTGTTGGGGCAAAGAAGTGTTTCTGGTTATCCTTGTTTTTAACTATCAAGTCTTAATTTTACTATACCTATCTGATTGCAGTAGCTTTTAATGGCTGCATCTCATGTATTTTGTAATCTATTCTAATATTAGGACGAGCAAAGAGCCTTCACATGTGCTATTGCTGTCACTGCATGAATTAAAAAGAATAATATGCTTCTCAATTTGTAATCAGAATTAAAGTTATAATCAAAAGCTTTACATGCTCGAAACTCTGTGTTTTAAGTTGAAGTAGTCTCCTGTCTCAGTATCAATAGTGTGTTTAGTTCGTAGTCAAATGGTGATGCTGAAATCATTGTACAGAAAAAAAGTACTGTAAGATACAAGTAGGCTAATGTCTGAGGTACTAAGAAAAAAAGTACTGTAAGATACAAGTAGGCTAATGTCTCAGTATCATTGTACAGAAACCATCTTCCTTTGATGTGTTTGGATAAAACAAGCACTTGCTAGAAATAATTCTTCCATGTCTTTTGTGATCTGAGAATCTTTATTTTATTACTTAATTTGCTCTCTATTCAATCAGTGGTAGAGAAAAAGATAGTTTATATTGGTATGTCTTCAGCTATTCCTAACAGTGCAAAAGAGAGTTTAGAGCAAACTTGGCAGCGTAGTGGTGTTTGAATCAGAACCAGAAGGCGATAAAAATATTAGCGTAGAGTTGGTTGAGAGTGAAATATAAAGGTTTTAGCTGTTCATTTAGTTAATGGGTGAAAATCCAAGACAATGTATGAGGTCTGTTATAGGACTATACTAAGAAGACAAAGGAGATTAAGGAATGAAGAATGCAAGTTACTTTTTTGTGTGGAACATTCTTGGTTTTAGAATTACTGTTTATTTTTGGTTACATTATGTTACTATGGGAGCGCTTTTACTCTTGCGTGGAACATTCTTGGTTTTAGAATTATTGTTTTTTTTGTTTGTTACATTCTGTTACTATGGGAGCTTTTGCTTCTGTAGTATTGGAAAGGAACACTCACTATAGTGTAGGAAAGTTGAATTGCAATCAGCAACACAAGGAAGTGAAAATTTCATCCGTTAAGGTTCAGGTTGTGAAGTTAATAGATGAATGCAGGGGTGCATGTGGTGTGTACTGTTTTGATATGTGCATGCATTCATGTTTTTTCTGAAGCATGCAAGTTATTACTAATTGAACATTGAAATGCTCTTTCTTAGTATGTACCTAGTTTTCTTTTTTCTTTTGCCCCGTCTCTTACTTCCTAATTTTCTATATTAGAGTTTCTTTCATTATTTAGTAGAGGTTTGAATCTAGTAATAATCTCCTCACAGCTTATTTTCCACCATATATTGCCTCTTATTTATATCTTTGTCAAAATTTAAAATTATTTTACAAAAGTGGCAGAGTTTAAGGATGTGTTCAACTATTGTTGATTGTAAAGCTCGACTGATGTGAGAGTGAAGGTTCTTTTACTGTTCATGGTTTTAAATTTTAGAGTGCTGCTATTTAACCCGAGAAAAAGCATCCCGAAATGATCCCGATAAGTCACTATCCAATTAAATTCTTTCCTGGCCACGAAACATGGGAAGAGGTGGCGTATAGTTTAAGCATGGCATTGAGTAAAATTCTGCTCGGGACACTTTCGTGGGATGCTAGTTCGCTGTAACTAGCATTACTCTAAATTTTACTCCATATACATGCTTATAGTTCCTTTGGTGGTGATTTATATCTTGCTGGTCTTATCTCTTCTGCTACAGAATTTATTAATTTTTACTTGTATTATGGAATCAGTTTATTATGAGAAAAGGTAAGTTATATTACATGGTGGTTATAGGGATATAGTTTGAGATCGAGTAACTGTTTTGATGAGGAAATGCAAAAAGACGTGAATATGAAATGCATGAATACATGCATTCGTTTTTGAAGAAAATGATGTTAAGTGTTTGACAGAAAACACGTGGTAAATGCCCAAAAATAAGATAATTTTGTATTTCTTTTTTGGGGAAATTGTTTATATAATGCAATTTTCTTGTTGGATTGATGAAAATAGAAATTTGATGTTGAGGACAAGATCATTTGGCTGTTGAACGTTGTCAACTAAATCGAACTACAAAGATTGAAATTGAAGGTTGTCTTGTATAAATCAGCACCAGCACCTATAACACATTTCATGATTCACCTATAACTTTACGGGAAATGCTAACGAGTGCCCTCAGAACAATAGTTAAGGAAGCAAATATAGTAATCTCGTATTGAAACTTGTGCATTCAACTCCTCAAAAGTCTAAAAAATGGTATTTTCAACTTAAAACTTTCTTTTTTTTGGTTTTCTTAATCATTGCCCAGGGCAATAGTTAGCATAACCCTAACTTTATCTACGACGATTACTTTTATTTCATATAACCGGTAGCCATTTGTGGTGTGCCAAATGTTTTGCCAACACGTTGGCTATACTACCAATAATGTTGAAAAATCAAATAAACAATTCATGAGCATACTTTTCAAGTTATTAGGTTCTTCATTATATTCTAATCTGTTAGTAATGAAACGATTCATTCACGAAAAAATAAACAATTTTTTTTTGAAAGGGTTTACATACCCAACTCCCCATTATATGGACTCTTGATACTCTACTCATTATGAGAGCTCAACTAATAATTCTGCAATACTTAGTTAATTTGAAATGGAGGGAGTATCATTTTTATGTGTGTCTAAATATATTTTTAATTTGAGGCTATGAACTAAATATTTCTTACACATCTATTGCACATTCACATGATTAATGGTTGTGTGAGGGCACGAGCACCAGTGCTTTGCAATGCATGGCATGCATTGAGCCCATCAAACTTAGGAAGAATAAAAAGAGATTAAAGAAGTTACTTTTTGAAAGTTGCGGACCAATTACTTCTTGAAGAATAATTGTTGTTATATTTTCAAAGCAAGTAATATTAATTATAACGTTGGTTTTTTCATTAGTAGTACCATCTACAATTTTACAGTATTTTTGTCCAATAAAACAAAAATGTACACTTTCACTTCGAGTTCTCGGTTGCATGTTCTGCATGCACCTCCTGGTCGGAGGAGATGGAAGTTTCTTTAGCTTTTCTGTTGCTGCCGTGTGTCGGGAAGAACAACGTCCTGTTATCGTCATGCTTGAATCTGACTTCTCAGGGGAGCCGATGATGTTTCGTTGTGGGGACGACAGTTGGACTATGATACCCAACATGCCAACCTCCCAAGGAGCAAATACTTGTGTTTTTAAAGGGCGGCCTTGTGTGGTAGACAAAACTGGTCGGACTTTCATGATTGGACCGGACTTGAGCGTTCATTTGATGGTTGAGCCGGTGTTTGGTGGGCAAAGTAAAATCTTGGTCGGGAGTAGTGAGTTTGAGTTGTTGCTGGTGGATAGATATGAAGATGATGGTGTTAATGTTGTATGGATTGATGTGTTTAAGCTTGATGAGAAGGAGAAAAGGTGGGTCAAGTTGACGAATTTAGGAGATAGGGTTTTGTTCTTGGGGAATGGATGTTCGTTTTTTGCTTCTGCTTCGGAGTTGGGTTTTGCCAATGGGAATTGTGTGATCTATGGCACATCTGATTACTTCCACGGTTTTAACATCAGGAAATGTAAAATGAGTGTTTTTCACTTGGATCAAGGTCAGGTTTCACCTTTGTCGGATTATCCTGAATATTTCAAGTTGTTCTGGCCACCGCCAGAGTGGGTTACTGAGTTGCATTTGTAAGGTATTAAGAGAAGGTATGGTTTACTATTGAAGCTAATAGTTTTAGATTAATGGCAATATGCTAACAGTGATGGATTGAAAATAGACCTTAATTAAGAGAATGTAGAGTAGTTAACTCTTTTTAAAACTTTTATTTCTACTTGTCATGTTTCATAACTTATAACTAAGTGATGCAAATAGGTTAACGGCTAAATCGAAAATTCAAGTTTTATACTCTGTACTGTAGTCCATAATGCTAACCTTCTATGTATCAAGCAAACATTTTATCCAACTTTCAGTTAATAGTGTGATTTTATTTTTATATAAATATAACCAAAATACTAGGCATAAGGAGGACCATGTAGTTGCATTGTGGTGGACCGTGGGAGATAGACTAATTCAAACTATTTTCCCTTGCACTGTGTTTTGCACTTCCAATGTATGTGTAGATTTTAGCAACTTATCTACATATCTTCGGAATTCATTTACCTCACATGTCTTGGTTTTATCTATGTCATCTGAATTCGTTTACCTTTTTGGGGTTTAATGTATAGGTTCCTATATATGTAATTGTTTAGAGGCAGCAAACCTTCCTAGACCCAAAAAGAGTAATAATAGCTATGGTTATTTGATTCTTTCTTGAGTTTCTTCATTATTTACCAAACCTTATGATGTGCTAATTTCTCCATAGTTTGTTTCGACGGTATGATATATGTAACTATGGTTGCAAACTCTTGTTTCTTGCTTTCCTAATTCGAAAAGACATTGTCAAAAGTGTAGTTCTGAGTAACTTATCAATGACTTTATCTGTCCTCTTTGTTTCTCGTTTACTTTGATTAGGTTTTGATAGTTCATCCTCTATTATATAAATTTAATTTTGAAGTTTTCTTCATTGTGCATAAATCATATAATTATTACTTGGTGTGTAGTACTCACTATTAGATATATAGAAAATGAATTTATCATTTTACTTTTATAAATTTTCTCTTTTATGATTTATTATTAAGATTTGGATCTTCTCATTTAGTTCTTAACATAAACTTTTGTCACTTTATACAGGGGCGAGGGAAAGAAAGAAGTTATGAGACACACCATTGGGTTCACGCACAAAACTTGGCTATATGGAAATTTAATCTCTTATTATTACATATTGGCGGGATGACGGTGAAATTGTCAAAAGTGTTATATTTCCAAGAAGACTTGTTATTGTGTTTCAATTCTCAGTATTACTCATGTTTGATATATTGAAAATAGTCCTAACTTCTAATTGGTTGTTGATTCTCAGTATTTATTTCTAATATTTTGATTTTCTTCACTACTTGGTAATGAAAAACAAAGCTGCCTTTTCTTTGTTTTCATTGTGTCATCACTTGAAGGGGATCCAATGCATAAGTTTTTCAAATTGTTCTTACTATATTAGTATATATGGTTTCTGGCTTTTGTTATTGCTGCTGTTATTTTCTTATTATTACTGTCATCACTTTTCTTTCTTTTTTTTGGTGAAAACTGAGTATCATCCGTGCGCAACTGCGGAGACTAATCCCTTGAGCATTGTGGGACCCAAATGTTGAGTCAGAGTGATGTCTAGGTCCAACCCAAATGAGGCTTGAATCATGAGAGCCGAGGCGCAAGATATGGAGGTTATATGAGAGGAGAAAGAAGAGAGTAAGAAAGAGGATGGAAATGCCAATTGGCCAAGTTAGTTAGAATATTCCAATAAAGATAGTGAGCATGAGATTTGGCAAGTTCATGCAATCAACATTCTGTTAGAACCCTTGTGGTAGGCAGTATAGAGAATAGTTTTCTCTCAACTGAGGAGCTTAGGCTCTGGTAGTTTATCAGAGAGATGTTAAAGAAAAACAGGCTAGGAGTTCCATAAAGCTAGGCCATATTTAAGAGATCTTTTGATAGGATCCAATCTTGTTGTCTGTTATGCCTATTTTTCTTCTTTTTTTATTGTCTGGTTAACTTTTATTATTTATGTTTGAACCTGGTAATAATCTCTTCACAGCTTATTTTGCACCAAATATTGCCTCTTATTTACATACTTTGTTAAAATCTAATTGTATTTGACCAAAAAGATGGCAGAGTTTTAGTATGGTTTCAACTATTTTTAGTTTTAAGATTGACTCATGTGTGAGTGCAGGTTCTTACATTCACTCTTCATGATTTTGATGGACATGTTAATAGCTCTTTTGGTGGTGATGATGTATATCTTGGTTGTTTAATGATTTAATATCAGGAAATGTAAAATGAGTGTTTTTCACTTGGATCAAGGTCAGGTTTCACCTTTGTCGAATTATCCCAAATATTACAAGTTGTTCTCGCCACCTCCGCACTGAGTTGCATTCGTAAGGTATTAAGAAAAGGTATCGTTTACTATTGCAGCTAATAGTGTTAGTTTAAGGGCATTATGCTAACAATGATGGATTGAAAATAGACATTAATTAAGAAAATGTAGAGTAGTTAACTCTTTTTAAAACTTTTGTTTCTACTTGTCATGTTTCATGGCTTAGAATAAGTGATGCAGATAGGTTAATGGATAAATCAAAAATCGAAATTGTGTACTCCGTGTTGTAGTCCATAATGCTAACCTTCTATGAATCGAGCAGACATTTTTTTCAACTTTCAGTTGATAGCATGATTTTATTCGACATAAATATAACCAAAATAGCATAAGGAGGACCATGTAATTGCACTGTGGATTATGGGAGAGATGCTAATTCAAACTATTGTCACTATTTGATTTATTAAGATTTGGATCTTCTCATTTAGTTCTTAACAGAAACTTTTGTCACTTTATACAGGGGCGAGGGAAAGAAGGAGGACATGAGGAACATCATTGGGTTCGTGCACAAAAACATGGCAATATGCAAATTATTATATTTCCAAGAAGACTTGTTATTTTGTTTCAATTCTCAGTACTAATGTTTGATATATTTCTGCAACTATATTATATAGATCATTAATTGTTTCACTTTGGAATCCTAACACAAAGTGTTGCAGTTTATTAGCTAGCTAATATGTTTTGTTCATCTGCTATCACTATCTTATCTGCTACTTTTTATTAAACAAAGCCTTAGATTAATTTGATGGAACAAAAAGAATGCTTAATTCACTTTCAGTTAACCTATTTTATCACACTCATGAAAATAGTCTCATCATTTTAAATCAAAATTTTTGGTCCCTCAATTATTACATTTGTTGTAATTATGGGTTAACCTAAATTTTTCACCCCCTAAATGGTGATTTTTGGCATTAAAAATGGTGGTTTATGCCTCAATTGTAAATTTGAATAGAAAATATAATTTTAGTACAAAAAAACACCGTTTACTAGGTTAAAAACCACCTTTATTGTATAAAAATTATGGGTGGGAAAATTGCAACAAATGTGAAAATTTTAAGGGATTAAAAATTCCGTTTCAAAATTAGAGCAACTATTTTTGTGTATGATAAAATAGAAGGATAAAAGTGCCATTAAGCCTACCATTTTGTATAACCCACTACCCAGTTTCTACAAAATGATAGGCCATGTAATTATGAAGCACCAAGTGTATGGTGAAGATACATTAAACACTACAATTGATGTATGTAGAGATATTGTCCAGATGCACACCTTGCATTATGAGCTAATAAGTGGTCACAATTAAAAAGAAAATAAATTGGTCACAATTATGAGGGTCTTTTTCCAAATTTGTGTGTCTATGTATTAGGATAATATGATATTTGCCCCTCCAAACTAAAATCAAAGACAATCCTAAATTTCTTAACTCCAAACTCCGTTTAAATAATGCAATGTTTATAACAACTGAGTTAAACTTACTCATATGCAATATAAACTCATGTGTTTGTTCATATTGAATTATTACCAAGTCAAAATTTATATGGATGTAATTTATATATGGTCAAACATTTATATTAATATAATTACAAATTATATTGATATATTTACATCTGGACCAGTGTCTAAAGTGTTTGGTCAGATGATAATAGAGTAACTAATATAAATTAATTGGTGGAATTAATTCATCGGTCACAATTTCATAGAAGTCTTTTGTCTATTTTTAAATCATCTTTGGACAGTGAGTGAGATACACACAATTATGTCATTTGGAAGCACTATAAATGGATTAGGACATTAAGGATAATAATAGAACAATAAAAGAGGGTGTAGCCCCACAATGGAATGGAACCCCTTAGAGGAAACTAAACTGAAAAGGTCCAAAAATTTTGAGGTCATTTTCCTTACAATGTATCCGAGATGCTTCTTTCTGCCACGATCCCACAAACAAATCTCACCAAGATAGAGTCATAGAAAGTGGGTTATATTGTGATACACCAATAAATTAAAGAAATTTACGAGTTTGACTTTAAATTGTTAAAACGAAAAGTTAACACATTTATAAGGACTAAAAAGGTGTATATTTATATCAAGGGTTGAAATAAAGATTAAAACGAAAAGTTTGTATATTTATAGGGATAAAAAACAATCTAAATTTCTATATATACCAAATTTTTTAAGAGCTCAAATTTCTGCGTATATCAATTTCTATGTCCAATGTTTTTAGGATCGAAAATTATAACTGACCATTAAAATGTTTAAGATAACTCTAAATCAAACTTTATTTGCCATCCATTAACCAGAACAGAACTATCATGGTTTATTTCTCTTAAGAACTTTTTTTTTTGTTACATTCTATTGAGAACTTGAAGGTTAAGAAGAAGAAAAAAAGATAAAATATCTATTTGGGTCATCTAAGTTAGACAAAAATACTGAGTTAGTTTTTAAGTCTTTTAAGTTATAAATAGGTCATTATTACCCTTTTAATGACCTATTTGAAACTTAAATAAATTTAAAGGACTTATTTAAAACTTATAAAAACTTAAAGAACTTATTTGAAACATAAAAAACTTAAACGACTAACCCGATGTTTCTGTCAAACGTAAAGGTGTATTTTGCATAAAAAAAAAAGTACACAAAATTAATAGCATTTATTTAACTTCTAGAAAGTGATATATTCCAACAACAAAAAAAATCCTGTTAGTGACATAAATGATTTTTTTTGAAGAAAGTGACATAAATTATGTTTTGTCTATTTCTTATTACTAGATATTATTAAGCATGATTCATTAACCAAACCATAGTGCTTTATCGTTTTCGTTTTCCCGCCTGCAAAGACTGAAAGATGCTTGTTTTGGCGTATTATAATATGAAAATACAATGCAATATTCTTTTCTTCATACGTCTTTTTCATTCAATTTAATTGCTTCTAAGTCTTTGAAGGTGACTTAGCTTTTAATTATGTTATGATTAAGCATCAATTGTGGTTTGATTCTGATTTCTGACTCTCATTTTCTAATTCTTAATGAACCCAAAATTAGATGGTAACAATTTCACGTATTAAATTTTTATTTTCGAAAAAAAACTAAAATTTGACCTTTAAATATAGACTCTAATCTCAATTCAATGATCAGATGTGTTAATACATGATTTTGTGACTGTGGGAACCAAAACCACAACTATTGTTGGTTCGTAGTTGGAGATTACCTATCTATTTTACATTGAAGTTCAATAAAAATAAATAATCTTGTAGTAATTTCTTAAAAATGGTCTTAAAGTGGATTTATGTGGTAATTCCGTTGTCATTGTAAAAACCTCTTTGATGAGGGACATGTAAATATCTATGTTTGTGTTACCTGAACCTTAAGGTCTGCCTTGGTGAGTCCCTAAAACCCAACTAATTTAAACTTCTGTTTTAAAAAAAATAGTTATAACCATTATCTCATGAAAAACTATCATTTGTCCATTAAAAAATATCAATTTCAAAATAACGATATATAAGTGGATGATGTAGAGAAATAGTATATTTTAATTATATGTAAGTGTAAAACTGATTTACACTTACAATGCATATTATAAGAAAAATTGTTTAAGGAGCAAACAATTATCAACAAATGTTCTTTGAAAATTGATCTTCTCCCATCATGTGTTAGTTCACATCTGACTGAACTTTCGAAAATACCCTCAACATGATTTAAGTCATGTAGGTGTTAAACGCAACGTGACTTAAGTCACGCTGAAATACAACCTACGTGACTTAAGTCACGTTGAACCCAGCGTGAGTTAAGTCACGTTGCGTGTCCTTTTAAGATCAGACATCAACTTATTTCCTCATTTCCTCATTTCTTATCTAAAATCTCCAAAAACTCTCTCAAATCAATCAAATCTCTAATTTCTTCAAGTTCAAATCAAACAACACTCCAATAACAAGTAAGTTTTCATAATCGAACACCATTAACATTTTATGTTTATATGTTAGATTTTTCCTCTTAAATTAGCAATTGTTTAGTTTAAGGGTTTGTTTAAATTTTGATTTTTTGGCACGAAATTATAAATTGTTTACATGTAAATGACTTATATTGCTCAATTGTTTAGATGTTTGCAAGTTTATGTTGTAGTTTTGAGTTTTAGGGTATGTATAATTTGCACTCCAAGTGTTTGTTAAAATGTTTGAATGAGTTTTTCAATGATTGTTTAATTTCTTATGGTGTTGATCTGAAACAATGGACAATTTGTTCAACGCTCAAGTACGCTTCAACGGTGAAAACTTTCATTTGTTCAAGGTTCGGGTCGATGTCACGCTAAAGGATCGGAAGGATCAACTGAACAAAATCAACCAAGGACTCAACCCTGGAGACACAAGGAGGGTGGAGGACGTTCAATATGTATGTCGCGGTTTATTGCAGTCCAACAAGATAATGCTGACAGACGATGACATGTTCCCGAGGAGGGGCATGTTCTCCATATATCATCAGCACCACATATTCCCGAGGATTGAGATGGTGCTACGTTGCTGAGATCGCCTGAAGATATTCTCAAGAGTTTGATTCTGCTAGAATATTATGTTTAGGCAGCTTCAATATTATGTAGTGTCTTTATTTTGTTGGAATTTAAGTTTCATTCATGGAAGTTTGCTAAGAATGTTGATATTGAAGTGTCTTATACTTAGCGGAAAGATTTGCAAGACTATTTGAAAAGTCAAAAGAATGAAGAGAACACAACATGTATTTTACCAAATCAACTATATATGTTTTCATATCGAATTCCCTTGTATAAGATGAGTGTGACGAAAGGGAATGCACCTCTAAGATGTTGTTTTGTACTGTCAGTTGGCAATGCAGTAGGGTTAAGTTCAAAAGAATGTATTGGAATATATTCATTTACGTCGCTACTCATCTTATATGGGAGAATTCGATGTGAAAACATATATAGTTGATTTGGTAGAATACAAGTATTGCGTTCTCTTCATTCTTTTGAGTTTTCAAAGAGGGCTGCAAATCTTTACACTAAGCATAAGACACTTTAATATTAACATTTTGAGCAAACTTTCAAGATTATAATTTAAACCCAACATGATGATGATACCACATATTTAGGGAGAATGTAATGTAACATAGATGAAATTAAAACTAAATAAAATTATGTATTTTTTGAATTGATTTCGTGTACTTGTGCAACTTTATTCGAATTTATTCAATACGCAACTTTATTCAAATTTATTCAATACCAAAATGCACAACATATCCTAAGACATCCAAAACAATTAGACATTACAAGCCATTACATTTAATCATCTCCTTCATCACATAAGTCAATTGGGTTGTCCTCGACAGTTCATGGGGTACCTGCTTTTGATTGAGGACCAAAATAACAGGCTCTTATGCTCCTCCTCTGCCTGGACTAGTTGTACACCGACACCTTCGAATTGTTTTTTTACGGAACCATCGCATTCGATTTTGTGCCATGTCACGGTCGATTCTGCCCTTTTCTTCTCACCCTCCTTATTTAATTTAGCGTCACCATGTTTCTGAGACATATCTACACAATGCAAACATCGGAGATCAAAACCTACTCTAATCCTAAAAATTCTACCACAAATTCCTAACAATTTCTACCACAATTCAATCAATTTTACTCTAAACAACAATTTCTACTCTAATCAACGTCTAACAATTCAATCAAATCATAAACATCTAACATCATAAAATCAAAAATATAAAAAAAAAACTAAATATGTGACAATTTATCCAAAAAAAATCTAACAATTTAATCAAAAAAAGCCAATGCAATAGGATAATAAACACTTACTTGATTTTGGGATTGTAATTGGCATTGAATGGCTTAAATTTGGAAAAAAAATCGCAACTTTCTTGATCAAAACCGCAACAATGGAGTTTTGGAAATTCCTATGGTTCTTTTCTGTTTTTACAACAGAACCCAGTGTGAGTTAACTCACATTGACTTAAGTCATGTGCTGAGCGTGACTTAAGTCACGCTGGTGTTACACCTATGTGAGTTAACTCACACAGGGGTATTTTGAGTAGTTTGGTTGGGAATGAGTGAAACATGATTGGAGAAGAGCAATTTTCATGTTCTTTGCTAGGGCTGGCCACGAGGAGGAGCATCCAGATAGAGCGGGGGCCTCCAATTTATGGGGCTCAAATGTTTTTTTTATATGACACCTCAATTATGGATTATATATTTTCAACGTCAGCTACCTGTCATATGTGCTCTTGTGTCCTAGCCGCGCACATTTGCATATTGAAGTTCCCTGGTTTGCTCTCTCTCTCTCTCTCTCTCTCTCTCTCACATAAGGTTTTTTTGTACACTTGTAACATTGTGGTTGGCAAATGTCACCAAACGCTATGTCATCCAAGTGCTACTCGGTTCGACACCTAGGTTTTGCTTTTTTTTTTCTTCATAATTTCTTTAAAGCTTATTTTAGCTTCTTAAAAAAAAATTAATATAAATTGTTAAAAAGAATCCGCAATGAGAGTCGAACCCAATACATAACATTGTTTTTTTATTTTATTAGGGAACATAACATTGTTATACAACATACATTTCCACTATGCTATAGTATTTAATAACCCAAGATAATGAGTCGGGCCTTCAATTTGATCGGGACAACCCTATTCTTTGCACAAGAGATTTATTATACTTTTATCAATAACAATGTTATATCTCGCATCCAAAATATTTGTAAAATTGTAAAAACACGTGTGTCAAGAATACATAATAACTAAAGCAGGTTTTAGTAAAATTTCAGTTGGTTTTTGGCAGAAAGACGGCTCAGTAAAATATACACTCTCCAACCTTATTATTATGGGTCTGTTTGGTAAGAACATTGAACGAGCTTATAGCGGATAGCTTATAAGCTCGTCTGATAAAAAAAGTCTTGTTTGGTAATGGTCTTTCACCACGAGCTTATAAGCTATTTTTCAGACGCTATTCCAAATAGCTTATAAGCTCGTCTGATAAAAAAAAGTCCTGTTTGCAAGGAACATTGTTAATGGTTCGGTTCAAAATTGTATAATTAAGTTTATTAATGGTTTGATTCAGTTAGTGAACCGTTGTCAAAATGATAGTTCAATTCGAGAATTAGTGAAATCGTTTAGTTGATTTTTGTTCGGTTTGGTTCGGTTTGATTTTTGATGAAGAACATAACCACGAAGAAGCACAAGCTGAAATTGATGTAGAAAGTTTTAAAGAAGTAGGTGATGAAATCTCAACACCATATCTCAGGTTTCAAATACATAACCATAATCTCCACAAATAAAATTCAACAACAGATAATGTCAATAAACGTAAATAAGCTAGTGAAGGAGATGAACACATTTGAAGAAAGTGAAGAGAAAGCTAGGATTCTTTGGAGAGAGTGAAGATTCTTGAAGATTAGCTTAGCTTTTGAGGATAAAAGGTAAGGGAGATAGGTTTGTTCTACTTAATAAGCTAGAATCTATTTTTTTTACAAACGGGTCATAATTGATTTGAATGAATTTTGATTTTTATGATTTTAGATATTAATTTCCGTGCTCATAATTGAATGATGATTTTGGGTATGTGAAATTTGTTGTAAACTTGTTGTTGATGCTTAATTTTCATTGTTGATGTATGTTGAAGTGATTACTTTGAGAATTTGGCTTAAAATGATGAAACAAATGTTGTTGTTGTTGATTGATGATGAAATCATGATTCTATGCTATGAATGTTGTTGAGTACATGTTGGTGATGATAATTCATAAATTGGGTGATGTTAAATGTGTTGTTGTGGTTAAGTTGTTGTGCTTTTATGACTTTTGTGAAATTGGTTAAAAGTGGAGATGTTTGATTTTGATGAATTTGAATGGATTAATAGAAAATGAGTTAAAAGTGAAGATGTTTGATTTTGATGAATTTGAATGGATTAATTGAGTTGTTATGAAGAATTGAATTGAGGAGTATTTCTGTTTTCAATCAATGTGTTTTGGCGAGAAATCGTTTGGGAGAAAATCAAATTTTTGTGTCAAAAGTCATTTTAAGCACTTTTGTGAAATAAGTCATTTTGGGGTAAGTTGAATTAAGTTGTTTTGGGTTGTAAAATTATGTTTTTGTGTGTATCAATAGTCTAAGTGTTTGGGACGAGTTTGGTGAAAACGGAATGGAAAACTTATTTGAAAAAGATCTTTTACGCGTGAAAACACCTTTCTGCTATACTGCATAACAGGTACGACCGTGCGCCCCCTTGGCACGGGTCGTGCGTACTGTTTTGGTCAGGGTAGCCAGGAAACGTCAATTTTTCACTTCTTTTAAGGGTTTTAAGTATATCAATGGATCATAAACACCTAAATATAATTAGAGGAAGTGTAATTGAACTTCTAAAAGTGGTTTAACATGGTTTTATATTAAAAATGAATTAGCTTTAAAAAATAAAGAAGAAGTAGACAAACTTTGTAATTTTTGAGAAATAGTCGGACTTTGAGAAACGGTGATGGCATGCTTGACCTAATGTGATGTTAGGAAGTAACTAGGAGTATTTTGTTGATGTGTAGAAGCATGATGTGGTTCAGTTTTCTTCAAAAACTGAAAAATGATTACCCTTACCGTTAACTAAACATTATTACTCCCTCCATTTCTTATCTTTTGATGTTTTAAGTCATTGCACAAGTATTAAAGAATCATTAAAGTATAGAAATAATTGTATGATTTATACTAAAATACCCTTATTTATGCTCTTTGGCTACTGTCTATTTACTCCTTGATTTTTTCCTCAAAATTCTAATCTCCTTAATTATCGACACTCACCACACAAATTGCATTTATTATTTAAACTTCTAATTTTCTCAAACTTATCACACAACTTTAAAGTGAACGGTGAAAGTTGTACAATTGTTTTTTTTTTTTATCCATTATTTCTTTCCACTTTTTTTCCCACCAATACATTTAGTATTTCCCACCTTATACTTTTGAGGTTTTCAAAGTTTCCCACTCATTTTTAGAATCTAATATTTCAAATCCCTCAAATTTGCTTATAAAATTGAACTTCATGATGACATTTCAGTTATTAATACAAATATTGACATAAACGTTCCCTTAGTTGCAATAGAATTAAATTTACTTTTTTTTAACTATGAGGCAAATTCTCTAAATTCACTAGACTTGAACAACAAACCACCTCTTTACTAAAGATGATGTTCCTATATTTCAATCTAGTGATCCATCTCAAGAAGAATATACACACTTGGATGAAGAGTTTGAAGACTTTCTCAATAACCAGTGGGATGTGGAACTAGAAAACTCAAATGATGGTATCTAGAATTTCAGTTTTTAATCCAACTTTTGTGGGAATGTGCAACATTATTCATATTGATGAGAAGTGGTTCTCCATGACAAAAAAAAAACTGAGAAATATTACTTGTTGCAATATGAAGATGATCTGATACGTAGTTGTGTAAGCAAAAATTTTCTTCCAAAGGTCATGTGTTTGACGGCCGTAGCTCGCCCAAGATTTGATTCACATAGAAATGTAACATTCGATAGAAAAATTGGTGTCTTTCCTTTTATCATAAAAGTGCCTGCTAAAAGGACAAGTGTTAATAGAGTGGCTGGTACAATGGAGACTAAACCAATCCTTTCGGTCACTAGAGCTATTATAAGATCATTTTATATAAACAAAGTATTACCCTTTATCATGGACAAATGATCGATTGAAGATACTGGAAATCCAATATTTATTCAACAAGACAACGTTAGAACACATATTGATAGCAATGATGAAGAATTTTGTGAAGGTGCTAAGAAAAATGGATTTAATATCCGTTTAATGTGTCAGTCTCGAAATTCACCTGAATTAAATGTTCTTAATCTAGGATTTTTTTTTTCGTGTTATTCAATCCTTACAACAAAAAAAGGTATCTCAAACTTTTGTTGAACTTGTTAATGTCGTGAAGATGTCATTTGATGAATTTTCACCAATTAAGTTAAATTATATATTCTTGACTTTACAAATGTGCATGGAGGAGATTATGAAAACAAAATGATCAAACAAGTTTAGAACTTCACACATGAAAAAGAAAACGTTGAAAATACAAGGACAACTACCAGCAAATGTTAGTTGTGATTCTAATTTGGTGCAAGAGGTTCTCAATTTCTTAAACTAGATTTTGTTCCAAGAAAGATAAGGATAAAATACAAAGAAAATCATTTCATTTTGTGTATTTCTTTTCATTTTAATTCCAACAATTGTTGTGTCTTCAATTTATAAATTTATTTTGTGGGATACTATAAGAATATCATGAACGTGTGAATCAGGTACTCACACATATGGAACATCAACATATATGCTTCTAACCCAAAAAATAAAATAAAAATGGAACAAAAAATTTACATTATTGCAACACATAATTAAATCCAACCATTTTCATTAGAATTTTTCAATAATATTCGTCTCCAACAATCCACAATTAAAACTGAAAGCATAAAAGACAAGGAAAATAAAAATTGACTTCATTCCTACATGCATTTCATGCACTTTTGAGTAGTAAATGGAACATAGATTACAATGTAGTTTAGTAGAAACTGGGAAGATATATTTTCAAACAATCTCTTGCTGCTTCTTCTTTGGGAGTTAGGTTTTCTTCATCTGCAAACTTGTTTAAATCAAATCTAATATTAGCAGGAAGATTTAGATCAATATCCAACACTATTTGCCTTTGACATGGTTCTTCAACTACCTCTTCCACTAAATTTTCAACTATCATCTTCACTGCTTGTGGGTGCAGTTTGGATCTCGCTGTGTCTGCAGTATCAAACTCACAATCAACTTTTCCTTCAAGTAAATCCTCAACTACTATCTCCAACAATTTTTCTCTCTATATTGCATAGGTGTCTTTCTGAGTTGCTTCCATGGATGATTTAAAATGGAAATGAATGTAGTAGTTTTACCCATGTTGTCTTTTTATAGTTGGATGCATGTATATGGAGTATGAATAGTTTTAAATATTGCATGGGTAGTTGAAGTAATTCTTATTACTACCCCTCGGCAGTTGTATATTTCATCTGATTTTTTTAACCCATCTTTTAATACAATTGTGATAAGTTAAAAGTCACAACTTATTTAATTATCTTAAGGTGTGTTTTTCAACAATAGTAGAATTGGATAAAATTTGTTACAAATTCTAAAACATCAAATATTTTGAAAAAAAGTTGAAGTTCTAAAACATCAAAAGAAAAGAAATGGATGGAGTATAAGTAAATGGTCCAAAACAAGTATTACATTAATAGCAAGTAGGCAATATGTATTAAACTAATAATAACAATAACATTTATTAAACTAATAACAATAACATGTGTTAAACTAATAACAAAACAATTATTCCAAGTCACACATCCTAACCTACTACTACACATTTCACAACATATAATTACAAACCCAACGTTATCACTTTTAAACATAAGTGATATTAATTTTGAACACAAGCACAATGATAATGACGAAAGACTCATTAAAGGTCAATATAATCATACATGGACACATATTGAACATTAGACATGTTGGAGATATGGTAACATAAGCACATCAATGAAGGGTTTCTAGGAATCAAGCGCATCAACAACAACGAATGGATTTTTGATAACAATACATAAGCATATCGACGATGGGATGAGAATATCAATTTGGGGAGGATACAATTAATACTGGGAAGAGAAGATATGTGAGACGCGAAGAATGGGAGAAGATGAGAGCATTGAGACATGATTTAGCTTTCTTAAAGAAAATGAGAGGATTGAAATTTCTAAATTAGGTTTTGTTAATATGGGGAAATATATTGTTATGTTTTAGATGGTCAATTCTTTTTCTTGTTTCTTTAGAAAGATGGTCAATTCTAGAGTTCACAACTAAGACATATTTTGCATCATGCACAAACTTGTTTTCATCATTGGATCAAAAAGTCTTACCATTGAATTAAAAGTGATATGATATGACTTATTGATCGACCGGTAGAAAATATACTTGCAAATGGGGCAAAACAATTTTACTTGTGTACATTAGACAAAGTCATTATAGATAATTTATATGGAGTAAAACCTTATTTATACTAAATAATAAATATCCTAAAATCTATGTGAGTTTAGATCAATTAACACAACATTTCATTATATACATAAGGGTAGGTTTAAAATTATTACCCCTAAAAAAACAAAAATTCTTAACTATAACAATTTGATTAATGGGACACACAATATAGGATAATTGTTTGATCTGAACAGATTACAATTCAAAGGCAAAAATAATTTCCATTGTATTCAGTTTGTTATCTGAGTCTTTTACATACTTAGTTAGTTATACTAAGAAGAATTTTTTGTTTTCTTTTTTGGTAAAATTTGAGAGGCATTTAATTAGAATACTCAATTACTAATTAGTTATTTGATCCTAGACAAAAGCAATTTATTTTTAAACAGAAGTCAATAAGTCTCTTTTACATTTTTTTTGAGAGGTTAAGTCTGTGTTACATTGAACCTACCTTCATTTATTTCAAATTTAAATAACACTCTTTAATATTTTGTTACGAAAATCTCACTCATCAATTCAAATTCATTCCCTTTTACTCATTCTTTCACACTAACTTTTTCTTTCTCCTATTATACACAATTTTTCTTAATTCTTTCACAGCCCACTCAAGAAAATGATGAATAACACTTTAACATCATTTCAAGGAATTCCTGAGACATCAAATCATTCTCAACCTCAAGATGTCACTGCAAACCAACATCCAATTCATGCTCGTTGATGAGGTGTGCCACGTAGCGGACCAATCCGTATCCCTTTCTTATGGACAACCGATCGCGCGAGCAAAATTCCACAACCTCGATCATCATTTACAAAACAGAATCTTTAACATCAGCAATTATCTTTAACGTTGTTTGATTTGCTGGAAAAATTCAACATAATTTCTCAATATTTGGTTTCAAACATGAACACCATGCATGATAAGGCACCAAAGATTTTGATGAATGTAAGATTGCCAAAATGTGTGGATTGCAATCAAGAAAATAGTGTGAAGCTGATAATTGCTGAGAAGAAAAAAAATATATCAATTGGTTGTGTCTGTTGCTGGGATAAATGCTTGGTAGTTGCAAGCATGAATAGTTGAGGTATTTTTGCAAGTATAACGATCATTATCGAACAAGTGCCAAGAATAGGGTTCTTTATTTGACTTATTTTGAACTTTGTCAACAACTTGATCCTTCTGGATCCTTTGATTTATATTGACTGGTCAACAACATGGTAGTACTGTGTACTTATGACTAGATGATCTATGAATTTTATTTTCTTTTACAATTTTATGTTAGTTAATAAGGTTTATGGTTATTTGATTTTCTAAATTTTCATACACTATCTTAATGAATACATACTCACCAAAAAAACATGCAATTTTAATTTTTATGAGTGTATTTTTCTAGTCATTTCTATGTTTTGTTATGAATCTGATTCAAATCTTTATCAATACAAAGATCATGACCAAAGCATATGGTTTTTGTTTATTTACATTCATAAAATTAGTTTCATTATCTCAAAACTTATTTTACTTATTTGTTATGTTTATTAAGATTAGTTAGCATTCAACATATGTAAGGTTGTAATTTATTTTGGGGTGTTATTTGTTTTTTGTGTTATGGTTTTTAGGCTTTGATGAGTTATCTGGTATTTGACTGTTAGTAAGGCTCTTTATAGTGTTTTCTTACTTCAATAATGAAACACATGTATCCAGTGGCGGAGCTACAACAAGCACTTTGTGGGCATGTGCCTGCACTAAAATTTTCATTTTTAATATATAATGTATTGTGTTGTGCCAACTAACTGCCCTCATTATTTGAAGTATATAAAAATACTCATTGTATCAAAGTAAAACTAGTCAAAATACTTTTATAGTAATCTATTCCAGCTACTTTTTTTTAAAGGCTATTCTAATCATTTAATATCTCATTTATTGGTAAATTGATCAATTGATCATAATATAATTTCGTCCATCTTATAATTAGCGATTATTTGTAATAAAATTTTGTTCCGGATTAATGATAATTTCAATTTTCAATGCAAACTTAATTACTTTCTCCGTCTTAAAATGACCGACTTAGTTGAATGTTTCACATATGTCAATTTACAATTTCGATCTTTAATATTTATAATTATATACAGCAAAAATTATAGAAAAAGTTAATATTTTGAAAATACCCATAGAGACAAATCCAACATCTTATATGCAAACATTTGTCTTTACATATTAGTAGAAAATTATATCAAAGTATGTTATGCGAATATTGTATATATTAAACAAGGTCGGTAATTTTAGCACAAAATGAGTACTTTTTTTGATTGTACACTAATACTTGCATTATTCTTAAGTCAATAACTTTCACTTTGTATTTTTAAAAATGTTAATGAATCAATACTTGATAAGAGTAATTTTGTAAAAATATTATTATTATTATTTCCCTTTCATTTATATATTATGGTAAGGTATTTATTTTACTTTCAGCTTAGAAAATCTCAAATACCATGTAGACTTTTTTTTTGGTAAAATAGTATTTTTAGTACGGTATGTGAATATTTCCCCCACAATCTAATTTTTTTGGTTATGCTACTACATGTATCTCTTAACCTAATTTGGTAACATCTTGTGATCGAATTTGGGGATTATTAATAAATTTGGCAATTTCAAAAAAGAAAAAAGGTAAGTTTATAACCAATAGTTTAGAGCAAAGTTTATATACGACTGTTTATACTAGACTTCCGACTCGCGCGACACATGGGTCTTATGTTTTAATATATGTTACAATAAATAAAATTTCTTTAAAAACATACAAACACTAAAAACGGTAAATTAACAATTGAAAAAATAAACATCATCTGAATTTTCTAAATAAAAACATTAGCCAAATGTAGTATTAACATCATTACTTTTTATAAATCGAATATGCATCAAGGACGCTGACTTTTTAAAGGTTAATATTGTGAGATTGAGAGGGTAATCATGATTGATAAAACATATTTATTGTGATAATAATAAGAATTAAAGTAATCATGATTTAATCTACAATTATACGCTTGAATATTATTGTTATCCAGGATGCTGACTTTTCTTTTTCTAACACTGCCATCATCAATTTCAATTTAACCACCGTTTCAATTAGGTAGGAAGTAATTGTCAGCTGTTTAAATTTCATTTGGCAATTTGATTACTATTATTTTCAGTAGCCTCTACAATTCATCAAGCAAGGAATATAAAAAAACATAAGAATCATTAGCCTTTAAGTTATTAGAATGAATGATTTCAAAAGAATAACAACTAAAGTAAATTAATGATTATTTAAGAGTATTAGCTAAGGCCAAATGACTATAATTGATTTAATCATTAGCCTTTGATTTTATTGATTTAATTTTCGCCTGAAAACCACTGTTTTTTTCTTTTACGTTATGTGATTTATTAAAAAAAAAATAGCTAGAAAAAGAAATGTCCTATATTTCAGTTATATTCTCTCAAGATATGTGTCTGAAAAAAGTGGTAGGGACCAAGGGAGCTACCAAACAAAATTACAACAAATATTAGCACAATGAAGAATATAAATAATCTTTTAAATCACAAATAAAAATAGAAATTTTATTGAAAAAACCTTATGTTGACTGCTTTGCAAGAGCGGATTGAACATCATATAAATTTATATCGTATGGATTCATAATGTTGTGGTTTTGAATATAGATGTTAGTTAATAGTGGTAGGACAAAAAGAATTGATGAGCACCACTAAATACGGATGGCAATGGGTACCCATTGGGTAGGGTACCATAGTGCTCATCCCCGTACCCGCGTTTTAAAAAAATCCTTATACCCAAGCCCATACCCTCGTGGGCAATAAGTTTGGTGCCCGTCCCCATACCTTAAGGGTATCTAAAAGCATGTACCCGAACCCACTACCCACACTTTCACAACAAAAAGATAATAAATAATAAAAATATCACAACATAATTAAAATATGATATGAAATATTTTAAATCAACATATCAAATATTACGCATCATATATTTAGTCAAATAAAAGCATCTCAAATATAAAAAATAAGTGCATATTACAATAAATATCAAAGATTTTGGATTAATTAAATAAATTTAATATAAATAAAATTGTTGGTATAGTATATATAATGTGCGGACATGGGGCGGGGTGGGCACTAGAGTGCTCGTACCCGCACCCATACCCGTTCAAATTTGCAGGTAATTACCCATGCCCATACCCAACAATGCGGGCATTTACCCGCCCATCATGGGTATTTTTTGCGGGTGCCCGCTGGGCTTGGGTCCAATTGCCATCCCTACCACCAAAGCTCCATATTTATAGCGGTGAAGTAAAGATATGAGATAAGAGGATGAGGACAAAATTGGAATTAGGTGGCCAAAAATGGAGAATAAAATAGATGTTTTTATCAAATTAGGGTTTGCACATTATTCTCCAATTTATAATAATATTTTTTTTTGTTAAGTAGTCTAGTGGCTGATGCTCACACATTTTAAATGTGGAGAAGTGATGAGTCCAGGGTTCAAACCTCGACCCCTGCATATAATATGCATTGTCTCTACCAACTGAACTAAACTCACGGAGACCAATTTATAATAATAATAATAATAGATAATATAATATATAATAGATAGATAGATACTTATCTATAACCATCCAAGAAAATGAAGAAATATCAAATAGAGATTTCAAATAGTTACGGAAGACTTCTAACAATTCATGAAATCATGATAAAGACATAAAATATCACTTTATATAAAACAAACTTGGTTTCATTTTTTGTGGAAAGTATTGCATGCTGCTATGTTAATATGTGTGTATATATATAGGCAAGATTCGTTGACAAATCAAGTGGCTTAAAATAAAACACTATCTTCCATTAAAATACACCCAATTCAAAGCATGTACAATCTTCTTCTATCTTTTGCAACAATGCTGAATTAAACCAATTTCATCAGTACCTAATTCTTCATCATCATCATTCCATATCAATTCGGTAATCATTAGATTTTTTTTCCCGTACGTGAACTCTCTTCCCAAATAATTTCCAGCATAGACTCATATTTTATGCTTTAAAATATATAGCATATATTAGGGTTAATTCATAGTATAAATTTGTGGTTTTTTTTAAGGAATTAATTGGTGGTTTCTTAAAACATCAATTTCTGGTATCAATTTGGGACAAGTTTTTTGTTCAATTGAAAAATCAAATAAAGTAACATTGGAGTTGATTTTTGTTTCATAATTTGGGATAAAGTTATTTATTTGTCATCCATAAAATAACTTCCAATTGAAATCATTTCATTGTTTTCTGCGATGCAACCAGAATTCCTCTTCCAAAATTTTGAACATTCAGGTTACAGATTGATTGGATGATCTGCACCAACAAACTAGGTATTAAAACTAGAGAAGAGAGAGGTTATAGATTCCACGCACAATCTCACCTGGGGTTTATTTTAGTTGAACGGCTAGTTAATTATGAACCACTTCATTCATTTGGATCTACAATTGAGATTTAGTGTGAGTCTTAAGACTTACACCTGGTGCCAACGGATACTGTCTCATATATATATATATTTATTTATCTAATGTGAAAAGTTGAATTTAATCGGCATTGAATAAGACATATCAAGTATTAACATAGGCAAGAACAAAATATATCACATGACTCCAAATGCATTTTCTACTTGTGCTTATTAATAGTTATTATTATGTTCAATGTTTGTATAATAAACTTTCGCACTAATAAAACACGAAGTTAAGATATATTAATCAAAATATTAGTAATGAAAATAAGCATATTTTAGCAAGCATTCTAATTACAAAGCAAAAATTTAACATGCACATCAATACTTCAAAAAGAAAGCACACATTAAATCTTCTTAGAACCAAGTCTAGTTTTCAAAAATATTTCAGGAATGTGAATAATCATGTATGACCCTAATAGTTATCTGATAGGATTCATGCTAGTGTGAGAAAGCATTTGGTGTCAAAGATAAAAAAGGATGTTGAAGAAGGGGCAACATATGTGGTTGATAATATATTAGTTGCTGGAAATGATTCTAAGTACAAGATCACACCACACAAATATAAACTCAATTGCTTGTTTTCTATAAACTTTATCAGGATTAAAGACTTGCTTGTTTTGTATAAACTTTATCAAGATTAAAGATCATCATATTCCAATCAACCATTTTGATTATGTGTCGTTCAATGAAATTTTAGATTCACCAAATTAGGATAGAATAATTGGTAATGCTTAGTATCTATAGTGTACAACATATTTTGATATATATTTTATTCCTAGTAATACTATTATGCACTTAACTTTTTTGAAGTTGTAATTGGGCATGTCATTGAAAAGAATGATATCAAATTGTCTATAAATGATGATAAAATACAAAGAAGATGGACCTTACTTTGGAGAATTTAGAGTAAGTAAGAACAATCATCTCTTAAAATTAACCTCTTAGTATATGTATTGTCACAAACTAATATGTATACATATATAAATATCTTTTTTCTGTAGAGGAATTAGGATCCATTGTACTCTTTAGGATGATTTTGTTGAACAAATGAAGAATTTTTTGGAGACACATGATTCAACAAATCTTGTCATAATGATACTCCAATTGTGAAAATTAAACAGATATCTTCGTAAGACTGTATAAATTGTTAATTTATTGTTTTTGGTATTTGTATGTTTTTAATGAAATGTTTATTTATTTCAACATGTATTAAAACATAAGACCCATGCGTCGCACGGGTCGTCCGTTTAGTAAAATAAAAATGTAGAAACGACAATTGAATTATTTGATTTCACTATAATAGTTTATTGATTGATTAAGTGTGTATTATTATTTGAAGTTGTTATTAACAAAGTATAATTACTTATCACTGGGATTATTTGTTGTAATAGATAGAGATACTAATAATATTGATTGTTAAAATATTCTATAACATAAAATTTAGAATTTATTCCGACTTAATGATTAAAAAATTACATCATTTTATTAATTATAAGTAACTACAATTGATTATAGCATTCAATTGTGTAATTATGTGTATTGTATAATTAATTTTTTCCATCAATCATATCATCTAGATACATTAATATAGTTTTATAATGATTAGGAAGAATCTCAATCAAATGACTCTTCACATTGATAAATTTCCATATGTGATATTAATTAATTGATTAAGTGATTCATATGATTAGTTAGGTTCTTAACAATCGCCTTGTTATTTGATCACTTAAGTTCCTATTTTATCACCGGAAATAACTCTTCAACTTCTCAACTAATAATCAAGTAGCTTTGCTAAATTGATTGATTAGACATTTTAAAATTAATCTTGTTAATCAATTATACATTGTACCCAATTGTTTATCATATAAGAATAAAAAAATGTATTTATGCAAGTGAAACTTTCGTTTTTCTCATTTGTTCTTCTTTATCATTACAAAATGAGAGCAAAGCCTACAATCTTTTTCTTTTATTTCTTTATTTAAAAAATTGATAAGGGTGAAATTCTTATCAATTAAAGTGGTACTAACGACCATTTTACAACCATCTTTGAGTGTATTTGAACTTTATACATTGAGGTCATAAGACTAAACTTTCACCATTGAGCTAGTACATCAAGTGTTATTTCTTTTATTTTTGATATTTGCGTGATTCTTGAAGCACTATACCCACTTCCAATGATAAAGAAACATTCCCTTCATTTTCATGAATATTTTTTTACCATTTATTTTGTAAAATCGAAGTTAATATATATGCTTTTCTCTATGATATTTTCTCTATTATCACTATGAGCAAGACAGTTAGAACAAAAATTACAACGCAAATACCAACTACATGAACACCATAGTGTTAGTGGGTTGTACAAGTGAAGCATTGGCCCAAGAAAATATTGCTCTCGTGTGGAAGTCTGAGTGTGAAGTATGCAGTTCTGAACAGAATTGGTGCAACTAATTGGTGGCGCGGTATGGAAGCGTAAGCTAGCAAGGTCTAAACCTAGGTTGAAAGGAACAAGTTTGCAAGCAACAAACTTGTGAAAATAGGGTTCCGGGATCCACCAGAAATTGAGAAAAGCTCTCTAAAATATTATTGATTGAATAAAAGTTATCTCTAGGCTACATCTGTTAAGCTTAAATAGGGAAATAACAAACCATGAAATACTATAGAAAATAACAAACTGAAACAAAAACAGAAAATTACTAAAATTGGGCTAAAATAAAAATACTATGAAATTATTGAGGAAACCGTCCTACATCAGTCTCATCCACCTCTAAAGAACTCGACCCCGAGTTCACATTTTGATTAAGATCTTTCCACGCATGTTGACTCCTCCAATGAACAAGAGACCGCCTCCTGGAACCCATTGAATAAAATTCAAAGAAGAAATTATGGATACCAATTGTGAAAATAGTGGAGGAGGATTTCCAACATGAATCTCAAGAACATCAACATCCCAAATAATCCAATCCTCAGTGACACTCCTATGATGAATATCATGTGTAAGAAAATTTCTCCAAGGTGGTAACACACCATTAACTCTAAGAAAATTCCCATATCTCGTTTTCAACTTCACATGTGCACCTTCTCTACTTTGTTCATTAATTAAACGAAACACCTTGTAAGGGACTGGAGCAGCAAGTTGTGAATTTTCAAATACTTCCAAAGCCAAATAATTAGAATCGAAGAAAACACTAACAACCTCTTTAGGTATATGTGATTTAGTCCTTTCAACTAGATGATTGGCTCTGACAGGGAGCTCCTCAACGATTCCATCTTGTGAATTAAAGGAATGAGTGGTTTTATCACAAATTGTATCATTATCCACCCCAATTGCATCTTCAACTTATTTTACAAGTTCAAACAATGCATCGCTATCCTCAATACTAACAATAGGTTCGGTGATTAAATGTTCTTCGACTGGTTCCACAGACGTCGAAAACGTTTCAGCCGTCCGATCAACGTCGATCTTCTCTTGCAACGGTGTAAGAATTATGTCACACGACTCAATAATTCGATTATTTCCACCACGAACCCTAATTGGTTCACCTCCCCTGTTCTGATTCTTTATGTTGTTGTAGTGGTGGTTGATGTTGTTAATCTTAGCCATTTACGCCATTGTTGTTGCCATGTTTGCTGTGGATAATATCACCATAACAACTTTAATGGTCGCAACTAAACCGTCAAAAACTGCCCTAGTAAGTGGTTGATCTCCCATGGTTGAATCACGTTCACAAAAGAACAGGGAAAACCTGCTATAATACCAACTGACGCAGTACGGAAGTAAGGGTTAACAAGCGCTAAATTAGGGTTCCAGAATCCACAAGAAATTGAGAAAAGCTCTCTGAATTAGTATTGATTAAATAAAAGTTATCTCTTAGGCTACATCTGTTAAGCTTAAATAGGGAAATAACAAACCCTAAAATACTATAGAAAATAACAAACCGAAACAAAAACAGAAAATTACTAAAATTTGACTAAAATAAGAATACTATGAAATTACTGAGGAAACCGTCCTACATCAATTGGGCACCCAAAAATCACACTTATGGTATTACAACTGCATTGTCCAAGCTCATTTTTCTCATAGGAACAAAGGCCAAGTTGGATTTTGGTGAGTATGTGTTTAATCAAACTATGAGGCATAGTGAAACTTTTATTGTAAAATTGCCAATAACCTTTCCATGCTTAACCCCTAAGATTATCCTAAGTCAACATCATGGGATTGTGAATCCAGATGAACTCCAAAGCAAAAAGGGAGTGCCTCTAACTTTTGATTATTGACTATTTGTCGGAACACATGTTACAAACCTTGTGGTGACAACAGGTAAGGACCAATATGGTGTTAGAAGCTCTAACCCCATTTCAAAGTATACCAAGGAGGATGTTCTTGCAGAGCTTATTGAAGTCTCTAAGGACGCAAGTGTGGATAACCTGATCAGGCTGATGACCATAGAGAAGGATGATAAGGAAGGAGATGAAGCGAAGAGTGAAGAAGGAACAATGGTTGGAAGTCAAGAAGGGACATAAGCTGAAAATAAAAATGGAGCCGAAAGTGACAACTTATTCTTTTTCAAGTCGTGTATTTGATGTTCAATACTTTATTTGTTTTGCCTTTGCCAAATTGTGCAAATAAGGGGGAGTAGTAGCTGTGTTATGACTCTGTTTTGATGTGTTGATGTAGTGGTAGTAGTATTGTGTGTGGGTTTGATGTGCTGGATATGGTATATTCCCTCTCCTATTATGGTCCCTCTTATGATGTGTATGCTTTCTGATGTGATGTGTGTGTTGTGTGTAGTAGTTTGTGTAGCAGTATTGGTGTGTTCACTAATATGAAGTATTTCATATATGGGTTATTGATGTGATCTTTTGTTTGATAAATACGTTGTTGATGTGTCTTTGATGAAGATGATTTTTTTTGTGATGTGTGTATGCTATGATTGTCTGTTGAAAAAATTTAATGAAGAAGTGTTACTTGATGAAGAATTTTTTTCTCATGCACATCTTTATTTTTGAAGATTGTTTAGGCCAAAATTTGTCAAAGAGGGAGATTGTTGTTCTTTTGATTAATGATTGGCTGCATTTAGTTAACACAATATGTTCAAGCAAGATGTGAGACAAGATGCTCTAGCATGTGTGCATCATCTGGACTCAAGATGTTGTGACATATTCTGTGTTTCTATAAGCTTTATTTGTTCTCGTGTGCTACAAGTTATCGTGTGCTTCTAGAAGATTATTTGAAGTCGGTTAAAATGTTGTGACATATTCTGTGTGCTTCTAGAAAATTGTTTGTTGTTGGTTAAAACTTGTCATGCGCTTCAAGTTATTTTAAGGAAGATTTGGTTCAAATACATTTTATGGACGACTAAATCTTTTTGGCCCATTGAAGAAAAAACTCAGCAGGTGAATGACTATTTAAGGAGGCTCAACCTTAATAACAAGTCGCCGAAATCAATATTGAAGATCAGAGATTTAGGCTCAACCCTAACACCCTAATATTTTGTGTGTTCTTCTTTATTATTAGTATGTTATACACGTTGTCTCTGTCATCGTGTTTAACATCTGTCCTCTGTGAACGAGAATATCAATTGGTTCACGTGGCACACCATTAGTTTTTTTATTTATTTAAAGAAACTTAACATATGGACTAATTGTAAAATTTTTACAAAGTGCATAGACCAATGCCACACAAAAAAAGGTGCAAAGATTTATGACAAAATATGATGAAAGTGCAAGGATTAATGACATATTTATGAAGAAGACCTTTAAATACTACTATCGTAACTATTACATTATTCCCATAAAAAAGAAAAAACTATTACATTTTTTTTTTTAGCTATTATTGTTTTTGTATATAAAAAATTGTGAGGACTAATAGCTAAAAAAATGAAATTACTCTTATATAATTTTATTGCTGGTGAACATTCCAATACCCTTCGATCTTCACATAACATTTTAGCTATTTTTTACCTATCATAACTATTATAGAAGTTCCCTCAAAAAAAAAAAAACTATTA
>Ga0228711_1002074_pt1 | contig 30483 bp, 16 predicted proteins | sample MedpolnodulmetaG_2_FD_177996 | JGI IMG/M metagenome (GOLD analysis project Ga0228711, IMG submission 177996) | Root nodule microbial communities from Medicago polymorpha collected in Santa Monica, California, United States - brown nodules | ecosystem: Host-associated > Plants > Roots > Nodule... | reverse complement strand
ATGATAGCTTTGCAAAGGATGAAGAAAAGATGAAGATTCAATGCCTAGATCCATGATGTCTCAACAAATCTTGGGTTGAATCTACTCCTAACTACCTTGCTTTGTGTTTCTCTCTCTAGAAAATGCCTTATTCTCTCTCTAAAAACCAGAAAATGTATTACAAAAATGATATATTGTGGAAAGAGAGAAGAAAACTATTTATATGGGCTACTTCTGCGAAATTTCGCTAATTGCCAAATATTTTGCTATTAGCGAAATGTATAGAATCTCTCTCTGCACCAATGAAGTTGCTCCACGTGTCCCTTATCCACTTGAATGTCCTGAAGTTCGCTGATGGCGAAATCTTTCTGATGCAACTTCGCTAATGGCGAAATATTCGCTAATAGCGAAGTTTGGCCTTCTGCTTCTGAACTTTGCTAATAACTTCGCTGATGGCGAAACCTCACTGGAACTTTGTCAACATTTCGCTAATGGCGAAATCTTGTGAACTTGGTACAATTTTATCCCAGCTTGCATTTTCCTGCACAAAAAGGGTTGAGTAAGGCATGTAAAGCATAAATGACATTAATGCACATAATTGAAGCTTTTCCATCAGTAACTTGTAAAACAAATCACCAAAATGCCTAAATTAACACATGAATTAGATCACTTTTGAGCACTTATCAATGTACACAGTCTTATCTCCGCAAGGAGGCTATTTCCAAGAATTGAACTCGGGACCTCCAAGTCATAAGACACGACTTTCCCTTGTGCCAAGGCTCGCCCTCAGTAAAATACAACAACTAAAAATAAAGGAAAAAAATTATAAGGATTAGAGTTGAAGGGTTGTAATTTTTTTTAGGTAGTGATAACATAATTTTTCATTTTCTTAACTTCTCTTCATATCATCATGCTATCTTGCGCTACAAGAAATGACTAATTTGATGTTATGCAAGTCCTAAAATCCATCTAAAGTCATTGACTGCAAACTGCAGGATATGGGAAAGGTGCCCTTGCTATACATCTTTGGGGCATTTATTCCAGCAGTTATGATAGCAGGTTTATACTTTTTTGATCATAGCGTAGCTTCCAAGTTGGCTCAACAGAAGGAATTCAACCTTCAAAAACCATCTGCTTACCACTACGATGTTTTTCTTCTTGGAATAATGGTAAGCTATTGTGTTGTGAGACTTGTTTTATGTAAATTCAATGTCATAAAGTTTCCTAACATGTATATCCTTTTGATTCTTTAGACTCTTATTTGCGGTATTCTTGGTCTCCCTCCAGTAAATGGAGTCCTTCCTCAATCCCCTATGCATACTAAGAGTTTAGCGACTCTTAGAAGGCAGGTAAGCACAATATTTTGCGGCCCTATTCGGATAAAATGCTTAATTAAGCGCATATAACATAAGTGATTATGTATAACCTATTTCTATAACATAAGTCAATTTTTTTATATTTAAACTATAAGTTGTTTTCGTAAGCTATACTAAAGAGCTTATGGAATAGTCTAAAAACAACTTATGGACATGTCATAAGTTGTTTCCACTTTTCATAAGTTCTCTCAAATTGACTCACAAGCGATTACCTCGGTAGATAAACAAAAGTACGCCTTAATTCTAAAGTATCAATTCAAATAGATTCTTACATTACTTTGTGAAATTTACAGTTGATCCGAAGGAAAGTGGTGAAGAGTGCCAAGGAATGCATTAGGCAACAAGGAAGCAACACTGAATTATACGGAAAAATGAGAGCCGTGTTTATAGAAATGGATGCTGCGCCTACTGTAAGTATTGTTGGCTTGATAAAATTTGTGTCTATGCGTATACATGTCCAATGGTGAACATTTTTTTATTATTCGGTCTTAGGTTAAAGAGTTGGAAACTTTGAAGGAGGCTGTAATGAAAACTAACGAAAAAAATGGTACAAAGGAAAATTTTGATCCTATTAAACATATAGATGCCTATTTGCCTGTTAGAGTTAATGAGCAAAGAATTAGCAACTTGTTGCAGTCTCTCCTTATCGCCCTATCGCTTTTAGCTGTTCCTGTCATCAAAAGGATACCTACCTCAGTTCTTTGGGGATACTTTGCTTATATGGCAATTGATAGTCTCCCAGGGAATCAATTTTGGGAAAGAATATTGCTTCTTTTCATCACCCCCATAAGGCACTACAAGTAAGTATCCTTATTGAGTAATCTTTGTTTTGAAATTGATAGATAACTTGATGTTTTGGCTTAATGACTTTCAAAGTTTTTTTCATCCATATTTGTAGAATTAAGAATCTAGCTATAGAGTACACAATTTTATTAGTCAATTGTGCTAATATCTGTCTTTTCGCGCAGAATTTTGGAAGGCCCTCATGCCTCATTTGTAGAGTCAGTACCATACAAGACAATAGCTGCATTTACAGTTTTACAGTTTCTGTATTTTGCAATCTGTTATGGATTGACATGGATACCTATTGGTGGAATATTGTTTCCATTACCTTTCTTCCTTCTCATAGCTATAAGAGAGAGATTGCTTCCAAGGTTATTCACGGCAAACTATCTTCAAGAATTAGATGCTTCTGAATATGAGGAAATTTTTGGTGCTCCAATTAATATACCACTAATGGTAAAATTTTATCATCTATTTATCAATTTCAGTATGTTTTTTATTCCTATAAATCTGATAAAAATTTATTCATTTTTAGTCCTTAGATTTAACAAAAAAAGTGTGATTTTAGTCCCTCGTCGAAGCCTAAAAGCACATAATTTTTGTATCTTTTACGAATTCAAAATGCATAAAATTTTATACAGATTAAAATCAAATTTTACAACAATATAACCTTCGTTTATTTCTTGAAAATGTTTGATCAGGACAAAGATGCACGTACTAGTCCTGATAATAATAGCTCAGAAGAATATTATGATGCAGAGATATTGGATGAGATGACAACTAATAGGGGAGAATTGAAATTTAGAACAGTAAACCAAAATGATAGTAGCTTAACTTATGGCTTCAATGAAGATAGACATATTCAGGTAAAACACAAATTGAAAAACTCTTTGAAGGTTTCAATATGAGTAACTCACTTATTGTAGCTAATTCTAAAATTGTGCATATGATCGATTGTGATTTGTTAATAATGTAAAACGTTTTAAGCACACATATTGAAACTAAACTCTTTATTTTATGTTTATGGCTTGGACTTGTATATAGGTTTACCCTGAAGAATCTAGAGGAGGTAGTCTCTCTCCATTGGCTTTATGTTAGAATGTAAAAAAAAATGGTTTGATATGTGACAAGGATCCTCTCGAATGTTATGCTCAAGATTCTTGTAACATCAGTTAAGGTTGAATCAATCGATGTTGCGTGGACGAAGAAAAAGAAGATGAAGAATCGATTCGATCGGGGGAAAATAAGAAATCATTTGAACTTTGAAATAACATGCTTCAATATTACTAGGAAAAATGCATTAAAACTTGAGTTCAATGAGTCATTTTCCTTCATTAGGTGGCTACATAAGAAAATGAGTGGAGAAGAGATTAATATGATATATGAGAAACAAAAGGGAGAGGAGCAAAGGAATGAGAAATATAGATAAAACTTTAGAGCTTTCAGGCTGAAGTATAGATAAAACTTTAGAGCATTCTCTCTTATTTTGTAATTTTTCCAAGATTTGTTCTTTTAGAGAATTTGTAAGAACATTATTTTATTTAGATCAAGTAGTAAACTAGCCAAAGTACTATGCATCATGATTTCTTCATCATTTTGTTCTTAACATTTTACATGGTGCAATACTTAATTTAATAAATAACTTCTCCATTTAATTTATAGAGAACTAAATGATGAAAAAAAGTAAAAATGTAAAAGTTAGTTTCAATTTATTCAATTTTTACCTAAAAATTTGGCAAACAAATGTATCTTTGATATTAATTAAGAACAAGATAGAATCCTCTTTATTTCGACTCTTTATCGTGCTCGCATGTGTGTATAACCACTTCGAATAGAAGCGATAAACTTTTGAATGAAAACTTGAACATGAATCATAAAGCTTCGAACTAAAGCGACTTACAACTTCATTCCAAATATTCCCTTGTTAAACCAGAGAATTATGACCAGAAAATAACCCTAACTCTAGCTTAATGAGGAAATATAAACATTGCAATGTTAAAAAATTGTAGATGTGATGCCATATTAAAACAAAGAATAGCAAAGAAAGCATTAGCAATAGCTTCTATACAGATCAACAATTCTTGCAACCTCCATCTCTCTTTAAAAAACTAGCCAAATCTTAAAGAGAACAAATATAGTATAAAAGGGAAAACTCTTCTGGAAGAATCGAAGACAATTGGAGAAGAAAAAAAATAGTAAACAACCATTTGATCTTTGTAACACCTATGCCCTTCCAAAAAAATTCAGAGATTCATACTTGTAAATATATTATTGAGTTAGTGTTGAATTGTGGTAAGTCAACTGTATAAAAAAGAGAAAAATATATATATTTTTTTTTGTTAAGTAGCCTAGTGGCTAAAATTTTAGTGGCGAGTTATGTTCACAGAGACAGAGATAATCTATTGTTCTCAGATAATCTATTGTTCTCGTAAAAAAGAAAGCATGTGTATGGACGAAATTAAATATTTATTTTTGAAGTTATGATCTCAAATTCAAATAAATCCCTTATAGAGAAATTCTTGTTGTTCATTGGACTCAAATAGAATGATTGCATGTGATATAGAAAAGATAGGGTAACATGCTTTTTAATTCTTGTATGCCAAAATTCAAAGTAAAGTGAAGAAAATTTCAACTCATTGTGAGGGAATAAAAGCATTATGATTGAATAAAATAATTAAATATATCTCTTCTATTCTAACCTACATTTTTGTGTATAATACTATAATTTGTGTTTCCTTTCTTACATTCTAAATTTACAAAAGTGTATAGTAACCAATTCAAGTTTCAATGCTTAGTCTCATCAAGCAAGAATAAGATGATCACCCTCTCTTATCAAGTTTATGTCTTCAACTTCAGCTCCATCTTCAGTCAAGATTTTAGTGGGAGAAAAGTCAAACTTTTTTGCACCAACATCTAGCAACTCTTGAAGGGACTTTGGTAGAAAAACAAGCCTTTTAGGATGCTCACTTTTTTCTTGACAACTAAGCATTACTCTAATTGGTAATTCAGTCCTACTTGGTGTAGTAGTTGTAGTTTGACTGCTTTGAGATGAAGGGGAACCCATTTTATCTGGAGAAAAAAAAAGAAGAAAAACTCATTCAATTTTCTAAAATCAAATGCAAGCATTGCAATAAAGAATGGGAAAGAAGAACATGCAATGTTAGTGTAAACTATTTTTCCACTTACGTCTAATGAGAATTCAACATTTTGTGGCTATTTTTATATTGCGGTTGCAAAATGAGCTTACGTGGCAATATCTTGAGTTCTCAATAGATGTCGATGTAAAACTAGTTTACACCGACAATGCAGATACAATCATCTATTTTAAATCGGAACTTGGAAGATAAAGGCACGTATATCTACCTCGATTAGCAGCTGCAATCATTCCAAAAAAGGAATTTCTAAAAGGGCTAACCTTTCTTCTCTGAGGACTATCCAACCATGTTAACTCTTGTTTACGTGAAAACATACCACCTTGATGACTAGCTAGCATAGAAGGTTCACGTTGACCCTTTTCAATAAATGGCCCTCCATTATTATTTGGCTTTTCATAAGGAATTGTGTTATCTTGTTCAATTTCTTTAAACATATTTTGTATTTCTTCATGGCATTGTTGATTTGCATAAGCTCTTGAACTCCAACCAAAGCCATCTGGCTTATCAATATCTCCTCCTTGTTCTACAAGAAACTTAACTATTTCAACATTTCCATCACATACAGCAGTATGAAGTGCAGTGGTTCCATCATTTGTGGACTTTGTCACAATATCACCACCATATTTTACAATATCTTTTAGCAATTGAATGTTATTTTTCTCCACAGCAAAGCATGCTAAACTAGCTACATTGGCAGAAGATATATCGGCACCATTGTCCATAAGTAGTTTTATCATTGATTCATGCCCTCCCTTAATTGCTTCCCATAGTGGTATATCTCCTTCAAAATCTGTATAAATATATATATATATGAACACAATTATTAGAGACAACAACATTACTAATTCATTTCTTTTATGAAAAAGAAAAGATACTAATAATTAATAAAACCAATTCAACACTAAGAAATCATCTTAATAACCAATTCTTAATTGTTAGTTTTAGGACATGAAACATGTTTAGGGCCGGTCAAAATCGATTTTGGTGAAAGCATGTGAAAGGGAGCTTCGATCAAAATCGAGTTACACTCTCCACAAGCCTAAACAAACCGGTTTTACTATAGTTTAGATTTTTCTCAATTGCAATTTAAATCACACTTTACATAATTTGAGAAACACTTTCCATCAAAGCAAGTTTTTCTCACTTCCAGTAGAAGATTCTGGTGGAAACAAGAAAAACTCTTTGGTGAATATAGAAAAGTGTCTATTATTCGATTGATTGAAATATCAAGTGTTTATTGTGTACCGAAGCAAAATACTTCATAAAAAAAAATGAAGGAAAGTATTATGATTTTATAATTTAAATGAGAAAAAGGCTACTGTTAAAATTCTTCAAGTGACTTTCCAATGCTAAATGCCTTGCACACTTCATTTTGTGCATTCATGTTTGAAAGGTAGTGACAAACATCATTTGTAATGCTATATGTTTTTACTTTTTAACAGTTACTGGATTTACAAGAAACTCTAATTGTACCTTGTATGTTGGGATCAGCTCCGAATTCAAGAAGCAAAACCGCACAATGGTTATTACCTTTAGAAGCTGCAATATGCTATATAACATAAGAAAGTAGAATTATAATCAGTGTTTAATAAAGCATGTAGAAAAAATCTGTGTTGACATTGTAAGAGAAATAAAATTCTAACCAGTGCTGTCCTTCCAGTTTTATTATCTATTTCATTTGGATCTGAACCCTTCTTCAGCAATTGATGCAACAACATGTCATCAGGTTTGTTAGCTGCATATATTAAACTTATAGGCAAATCCATTTTGCCTTTTGACAACATTGACTCGATTTCAGCTTGAACACCATCAATCATCGGATACTTTAAATTTTGCACATGCTGCAATAAGGTAGAAAATATCAACATATACTTTCTTGAAGAATCACTTCTAGAAAGAAAAAAATTAAAAATCTCAAATATCTTCTTATATACCTGAAGAAAATTGTTCATGATTATTGTTCCGTCTTCAACATTGTTATGAACAAGGGTTAGAAATGTTGATCGACTCAAACGCAAGATCTGGCTTAATCGTTTGGTCCGAACTGTATAAGGTTGTGGCCTATAAGATAGCACTCCTATTTCTCCAAAAACATCTCCTGTCGTTGCCTCTTTAAAAGTCTGATACAATTTGCAAACATATTTTGTTAGTCGTATGGAAATAAGATTTTTCATGATATCATATAAAGGAATGCAGATGAAACTTGCCTTTTCTTTTCCGTTCTCTTGAATAATAAGATCCTGTCGATTCGAAGAAATCAAGTTATAGTTTCCCATGTTTATACAATATAATAGAGTAAATGGAAATAAGGTGAGAGAGAGAGTATCTTACAGCAGCTCCAACAACCATTATATAAAAGTCTGTTGGTGATTCATTCTGCAAGACTACATCTTCCTTTGGAGGAAAAAACTCGGCCTTCAACTCCGTCACCTTCAATTTTGAGATTTCAACATAGGTAAGTAAAATAATCTATTCGTTCAAAACAGAAATAATAACAAGAAGCAAATGTGCAAAAAGTTGTGATTAGAGCTTTAATTAGGTAGAGAGTATACATATTTTGAATTGACTAAAAGTAATAGAGTTATCTGTTAACAAACTTGTAATAGAGAGAAAATTGTGTTTTTTTGTTGCATACTTATGAATCAATGGAAGATCTTATCATCATCATCCATAAATCATAGCGCAACTCAAATCAAACTACCCAATTAAAAAAATGGAGTGCTATGAGAGCTATCACATAGTTTTATGTTATCAAAGTTCACAAGTTGGAAATAAGCGAACTCAAACTGCTGATGTAGGCACCCAAATCAAAGGCATACTTTAAAATTAGTTATTTCCAAATGTTCCGAGTTATGTTAAACATAAACTTAACGGTTTTCTTCTTCAACACAATAGGGTTATATTACAGCAGACATAATAATATTACCAGTTGAAATCGTAAGTCGCTTGACACTCCATTAAACAAGTATACGTCTTGGATGCGTTCAAAGAATCGGTAGTGTGCAACGCTCGACTTAATGGCTTTTGGAAGGGAATCCATTATCTCTTGTTGCTCTAATCCTTCTAAATTTGTTTTGTACTTCATATGAAAATGAGCAAATATCTGCTCTTGTAACCGTTTAGGTAACCGATTCCTACAAGAAAAATTTGATGCAGCTTGGACAGTATCCCTCTAATGCACCACAATAAAGAACACATTCAAAATTGAAATTAATAAGTATATCTAGTAGTAGTACTTTGTAGAACCATGATATTGATGTAGAATATTCAAGTGCATAATGCTTCAAAACAAAAGGATAAGGAATATTGTATACTCACATATCTCTTAGTTCTATCTGTCCAATGCACAACCAAATTGGTCATGTTTCCTATTAGATATGCATGAAGTCCAAAATTGAATAGCATATAAAAAATGTCAAAAATCATTTCATCTGTATTTACAGGATGCAAATCTCCATAACCAACTGTTGAAAGTGTAACTATGGACCAATATAATGATGTTACATATCCATCCCACATAGTTAGGTTGTCTGCATCAGAGACAAGTGATAGCCATGTAACTTTCTTATCGTTGCATACTGTAGCCAGAAAATAGAAAAAACAGGCAGCACAATGCAGCGCAAATAGTGTTACCTACAAAAGACGTCACATTTTAACTAATAAGTTTTGTGTTTTTATACCATACTCCTGTTCTCAACTATAAATGAAAAAGTTTATGTATTTGATCCAAATTAAGACCAAATAAAAACTTTTTCGTTTATATTTGAGAACATAGGTAGTATATTATAAGCCATAACTTTGCAAAATAAAAAACAAAATCACTGTATAATTAGAAAGTACTTACACATGTCAGTTTTAAACAGCGCACCAAAAAGTAGTTATAATTCCTATCCTTTTCTAACCTGACACACGAAACAAAGAAAGGAAATAAGTAACACCAAGTTTGGTTAAATTTTTGGAGGTAAAATTAATTTCCAGGAGTAGAATTACTTTTGACAAGTTTGGATGTTCTCGAGTATAATTGATTAACTTGAAGCTAGATTTTGAAGTTTTTGCATCTACAATTTATTTTTAGTCTTGAATTAACTATTCAACATATTTTTACATGAATGTATTCAACCATAAATCACTTTACATTAAACTCGCCCGAGCCAGAATCAATTATACAAAATCAATTTTTATCATCGCAAAAACAAACACAAGCTAAGTCGATCAAAAAATCGGGCCAACTCAACGTTTAAACAAAAAGGCCACTGTTTAGAATAATTTCCCAGTGACACGTGGTAGTAAATTTATGTAGAAGGTTATAATTTAACTTGAAAAGAAGGAAAGTTTTGAGCTTTGATCATTACCTTGAAAACGTGGCACTAGCTCTACGAAGGCGCCAAAGGCGAAGAATATTGAAGTAGCCATACATCTCGAGTGAAGTTGGCAACAAATACACAGCACCTTCATAAGGAATGATAGAGAGCACATCAAGGATGAACCAAGATTTCAAATATCTCGAAGCAATTTTCCATTGATCGTCGACGAGTAGAAAAGTAGTCTTGTCAACGTAGGCAACAAAGAAGGTGAGAACAATGTCAATGAAAAAAAATCCATTCACAATGCTGTCTGCATAAGCTAGTGCACCCCTTGATTTCTCAAGAAACCCAAATTCAAAAGGACACACCCATGCAGTGTAGAAAACCCATATCATCAAAAATTTGCACCATTGTCTGCAATATCAATTATTACATATCATTATCATAGTACATTCCATATATCATCATTCACATTGACCTAGATTTAAAATTACGGTTACAGTTGCATTGCAATCATGTCACAACTTTGGAATATAGAAAATAGCTGTCAACCCATAATAGCGAATCTACGCCACCATGATTTTGGCAAAATCAAGGTGACACCGTCAATTATAGCCCCAATACAACTGTGATTTCACCAAACTCTCCGTCAATCCAAGCATGCATATAATGTCGTTTGCAAATATTTCAAAAACTTTAACTTCACATATATGTTTGATGGCCGGTGAGTTCGGAAAAATTATGGCAACGTGATTTTGTTAAAACTCCAAAGTATACATTTTATCAAAATCGCGACTTTATCATTCTCACCGCTAATACAAACATGCATTCTGATGGGTTTTAAAAAACATTGACCATAATATATAATCTAGTATATACATATTGATATTAATCCTTAAATGCCATCTCTGGTACATTCATTCATGACATAAATTCATGTTTCTTAAAAGCAATTAATTTTCAAAAAAAGAAAATATGATATTTTGAAATAGAAAAATAAGTTGTTATTGGCAATTGAATTGAATAAATCTTACCGATAATGACGGTTGCTTGGGGAGATGATGTAACGCCGGAGCTCTTGTCTCTTGCTGCCATACACGGTGGCAGCACCGAGAGATGGAATGAATCCGGTAAGACTGTATTGGCTGCTAGAATCATCTTTGGTTTGTTTTTGTTTATCATTTTTACGACCAAAAGACTTTATTCCAAACATCTTCATGATTTTCCTCGTAAAGGGGATCAAGGAGAGACACACTATGCATTCATGTGTTCTTTCCTTCTCATAATTTTGTTCATGTTTTTATTTGGTGGCATTCTTGTTCTTTATATTGGTTTGTTAGCAATAAGAATTTCTGGTTTTGTTGAATGAAAACAAAAAAGTATATATATATGTCAATTAATGCAGAATCCTAAAACCATATGGTGTTTGAGGAAATTGAATTTGGAGGATCTTGTGTTTGTTTTTTGTTTTACTATTTTTAGTGATGGTACATGATTGTTATTGTTGAGCTAAATTGAGTAGTACTAGTCAAATGCGTGTGAATATTATTTACTTGCTTCTTTGTTGGTCGTCTTGCCATTTGGCATTTGCCACTCTCTCACAACAACTCCTAACATCAATTTTGGCTTCTAAAAAGTAGTACTCCCTCCTTACCCAACATCTCCGAGACTCCAACTATACATTAAGGAAAAATGTATAAGTAAAAGAGAAAAAATTGGTTTTAAGTGTCATCATTAAGTATTGTTGTATTATCATTATCGTAAGTGCAAATTAGAAGATATTGAATCGGAAATGTTGAAAGTATTATTAATTAGAGTTATAATTGAGAAAAAATAACTAATATTGCATCCAAAAGTTAAATGAGTTAGTTATTATACGACAATTTTTTGTATGTTATTTTGGGACGGAGGGAGTCATCTTTATTTATATAAATAAGTTTAGACACCTGAGAGCGATGATACAACACGATTCTCTTCTACCTTAAACAAAGTTTTGAGTTTATATCCAAGTATAGCCATTTAACAACGTCAAAACTCTTACAGAGAGTTTGTCAACTGTTAGAGTCCACAAGGTTCGAGAAATTAGTCTCTGCAAAAACAAAATATAAAGAGCACAAATGCTACTTTGTTTACCGTATAAAATTCAAATTATATAATACCAATTACCAAGCATATATAAATTTAAACACAAAAAATTATAGTAATTAATCTCTACATTTCAATTAAGAAATTAAGATATTCTAACTCGTCCTACTACTACAACACTTGTTAACGGTGTAAAATGCTTCAGAGCCATGGTCTCTCATATTATGTTTGCAAATGATCTATTATTGTTTGGTGAAGCTACGAAGGTTAAAATGAATTGTGTTACAAAATGCTTTGCATAAGTTTTGCATGCTCTCCGGTCAAGTTTGTGTTTTTTCGTGATTTTGTCGTCTAAGTACGGTGTTGTGTTGTTCGTCATCTTGTACGGTGTTGTTTAGTTTCACATATTGTTGTGCGGTGTTCGTTTGGTTCTTATTGAAATATCAACTTGAGACAATCACAAATTCAATCAATGATTTGGACGTCAACGTTGTAGATCATGAAGCATTAGTATTCTGGTGATTTAGATTTTTTCATATTATTTGTAGACATATTGTCGTTGTATGCTATTAACTTGGATGCTATGAGTTTGTTTGCTGATTCACAATTTACGTTTTCAGCGATATTGATCAAGTTACTGTCTCTGATGTATTTTATCAATTTGAATGAATGAATATCGTTTTGCTTTTGTAAAAAAAACCATTTAGAAGAAAACTAGTTTTCTTTTGAGCTAATAGTCGATTTGGTCCCTGAATGTGTAATGAGTAGTCACAATAATCTCTTAATGTATCAAAATTTCAAAATAGTTTTCGATTATGCACTCTGCTAGTCAATATAGTCTTTGACGTTAAAATAATCTCTCAATACGCACAATAACTGATTTTATATAGGGATTGAAATGATAATAAGTACGTATTTATAAGGACTAATATGATAATAAGTATATTGAAGGACTGATATGACAATATTAATGAAGAATTTTAGTATCAAGGACTATTTTAACTAACGAAGTGCACAATCAATTACTATTTTGAAATTTCGATACATAGAAGGACTATTATGGCTACTTGTCACACATTCAAGGATCAAAATGACTATTTTCGAAAAATGTTTAGAGAGCATCTCATGAGTTGATGGTTCAATTATATGGCTAGAGGGAAACCAATCGACTTGCAATTGATATTTTTAATAATATTTTAAAATATATATTGCAGTTAACCATTTTATTTACGTCAAAACATAACTATTTGGCAAGGGTCTAAAACAAATATATTTTTTTGCCAAGACCAAAATCTTTTTTCGCTACATTTGCGAAGACTAAATGTATATTTTCATAGAAAGAAAATTGGATCAATAATCATTTTGGTCTTTAAATGTGCAAAAATAGCCATATTAATCTCTAAGGTATAAAAAAATTTAAAATAGTTTTTGATTGTTTCGTATTAATCAATGTAATCTCTGATATTAACATAATCTTTCAATATTGACAACAATTATTTCTATATTATAATGAATAATACGTAAATATTTATAGAAATGTATATGTCAACAAATAAATAAAATATCCGTCAAAAAAAAAATGTCAACAAATAAATAAAATATATTTAGAGATTGGTATGATAATATATTAGCGAAACATCTAACTGAAAGAAAATTAATCTGAAATAGTTAAACAAAACGACGTCGTAGTGCGAGTATAATTGGTCGTGTTAGACCGAGAGAATTTTTAGGGCTGAAAACGCAAAACAAAAAAGCACTTAATTCATTTTCATCGATTATTCTCAAAAGCCAAGTGAGAGAACACAAAAACACTCAACAATGGCGTCTTTGCTACAAGCGATTGTAGATCCAAAGAAAAACTGGTTCGCTGCTCAACACATGAAAGCCGTTTCCAAACGTCTTCGCAAATACGGTTCGTTCATCCTCTTATTTCTTCCTTTCGTTTTTTCCATTTCTCAAACCCTAATTTGTGAAATTGTATTGGATTTGTCAAATTAGGGTTACGATATGATGATTTGTATGATCCGTATTACGATTTGGATATTAAGGAGGCTTTGAATCGGCTTCCAAAGGAGGTTGTTGATGCTCGTCATGCTCGTCTTAAGCGTGCTATTGATCTTTCCATGAAACATGAGTATCTTCCTGAGGATCTTCAGGTAGGTTTGGTTTTTCGTTAATTTAATAAAAAATTGATTTTTTTTGGTTTTGTTTTGTTTTTGGTTGCTGCTGTCAAATTTTAGCTAGAAGCTAGATGAAATCGGTGTGTTTATATTGATAGAAATGGATGAAATAAATTGTAATAGAATCAATTGGTGAGTTTGGTTTCGTCTTTTAGATTGTTTAAATTTGTATTGAGAATGACATAGATATGTTGACGCTGGCAAAAAAAATTTAAAAATGAATTAATTCATGTCATTGTAAGTGTTAGTGCTACGTAGAGAATAACAAAAATTTATTGAAAGTCCTTGTGGGTGTGTTTATATATTGATGGAAATGGATGAATTTTAGTGAAATAGAATCAAATAACGAGATGGGTTTCATTGTTTATATTGTTTCTCGATCTTGTTGCACTAGGCAACAAACCTTTGTGAACCATTTCACGAAGTATGTGTCGCGGTTCCAAGTTATTAAAATGATTTTGGTTATAGTTTTCCGTGTGAAGTTTCCATACCAAGGCCCAATCCAATTAAGTCCGTAGCGTCTACCAATTTCGCCAAAACTTTCCTTTATTCATTTAGTGTTATTTTTTTATTTATGTTATCTCCGAAATATAAATAATTTTTAACAAAATCAAACTCATTCTGTCTTAAATTAATAGAAATTCCGCTTGTGGAATGCATTTCATTTAATATGTGTGGTTTTAAAATGCATAGAATAGCAGTGAAATCAGGGTTGTCATAAGCGCCCGCGTTGACCCGCATCGCGCCTGCTTTTGCCCGCAACTGCGCCCGCTTCATCCGCTTTCTCCAAACGCCGCGTTCGGCCGCTATTGACAACAGAGAGTGAAATGCAGCTAATGCTGTCTCAATTGTGATTTTATAAAAAAAAAATCGATCTCTATACAACCACAAGATAGAGTTGGATTCTCCATGAGTTTTTTTATTTAATTTAAACTAGGGTTATATCATTAACAAATCATCATTTTACTTTCTCCAATTTGGAGGTGTAAAAAGGAATATTGTTTATTTTTTGTTGCATTTCATTCCACTTTTATTGTAAACTATCCAAACAATAAATGAGAATTTGTATTCTATTTCATAGTACTGTCACTGGATATGTAAACATAATCTCTACAGAACAATTCAAATTTTTCAAAATGACCACTTGTGCAGTGTACTGTTGTGATTTTCTGTGAACATGCTTTGGTTTGATATTTGTGTATTGTTTATTTGAAAGTATCAAAGAAGATCTAAATATCTTGTTTGGTATGTGCTTGTATGAAGAGCATGTCTCTGATTGTTCTGAGCGTAAATGTCAAATTTTGAGCACTCATATCCTTTGTATCTGTTTTTGACAGGCAATGCAGACACCATTCAGGAGCTACCTTCAGGATATGCTGACCTTTGTAAGTGCTTTGTTTTATTTGTTTGACAGTTTCTAGGTGATTTGTTAATATTAGTAACTAATTGTGTGATTGGGGGTGTGTGTGTTTTGATATAACATTATATGGAGTCTGATTCCATACTTCTTGATTGTCTTTTTTTATTAAACATTTGTTGGCACTAAACTTGACAGTGTGAATTGATATTACTTCCTTTGCTTGTCTTGATTGTCTTCTACCCAAATATACTTCAATCTTATCCTTAAATACATTGCTTAGATTGTTAGAACTCTTGGTGCGAATGAAACTCAACCATTTCAACAAATATAGTAGCATAATTGAGGATATTCTTTGTTTTCAATTTATTTAAGAAACATGCAAAATCTTATGTTTCAATTCATTTTTGTAGTTCCTTTTGTTAGTTCATATTTGCTAGAGTAGATGGATTATTAATAATTATTTTTAAGCTTAGAATAGCCTGTGTCTGTATTTCTGTTTTCATTCTTTATTTTCATCATTCTCACCTTTTTTATTTATAAAATTGTTTTCCTTATTTTCAAATATTTATATAGGAAAAGGTAAATACCAGAAGAGTTTGTTTTCATTGGGACATATACTAAACCTTGAAAATAGTAATCAAATGAAAAAACAAGGCAATATTTTTGTAATTCATTGGGCCCTGCACATGTAGATGGGTCTTAACAGGGTCTATGACTAATGGATTCCACATATTTGCCCCACACAAGTAGACGATATTGAACATGGTTAGTGACCCAAAAACCCTTCAAATTTTACCCCTAGTCTAGAAGTTTCACTTCAGAACCAAGACCTGCTAAAGACATGGCAATCATGGGCCATGGCAGTTTGATTGTGAGGAAGGATTCCAGAGGTTGAACAACCCTTGAGCTGAGTACTGTGGAGACCCGATGTTGGGGCATGATACCAGCTGATATGGAATCTAACGCATTGATAAGTTGGATTGGTTACTGGATTGTCCTCTTACATAGTTTCTGATGCATATGGGTAACAGATTGTTGATAATTTAGTAGAACTTTTGCACATGGATGTTGGATGCAGTTTAGATTCAAGGATTTCCACTTTCTTTTTTTCTATTTCCATCCCCTGCCATCTATGTGTGTATCCTTGATCTAATAGGTGTTTTTTCTATGTTCGTATTCTTAGAGTCCCATAAAGAACCACTCCCAGTTGAAGACCTTAAGCCATTGCTTCTGAATTAAACACACTCTCCAGTGTTGTTCAATGGTGGTCATGGTAGCCGCTATGGTAGAATGGCGTGTCAGAGTTTTAAACAACCACCATAGGAAATTTGTGATGGGATGCCTGTCATGGCCCGTGCCGTTGGTTATACGGCAGGTTTTTGGCCTTCTGCCATCGACAGCACTGACCCTCACAGCATCATGGTTCTTTATTTAACATGTTAACTAATAGGGTACTTTTTGTCATTTGTATATACATCCTCTCATTTTCTATTCAACTAAATGAGAGAAGAGATAATTTGAATTTCATTTCGTTGTTCTCTGCATCCAAACAAATATAAAATCATTTCAATTTGCATTTTCTTTCCTCGTTGTTTTTGTTCCATTTTCATCACCATCCAAACTAAGTGTAATAGCAATATGCAAAATCTAGCTTTAATTTAAAATGTTATAAAATGAAGCTGTTGCTGACCCATCCTACTTGTTAGATTTTATTTTGATGAGCGGTGTTGGCAACACTCTAACCCTCTCTTTCTAGCACTCACTCTTTCATTGAATGGAATTCATGTGGGGCTCATTTGTAGAATGGTGAGACCCAGATAAATTTTACCTACTAAGAGAGTGAATGACGAAAAGTGAGTGTTAGCACTCTTATTTTGATTGCTTGCATGTGTTACTTCAAAAAATTCTAAGCACATAAGAATGTCTCTCACTGTGATTTGATGAGTGTTGTACTGAGTTACGAGAATTACATGTACATGTAGCAGAAAGTGTTATTTTGGAAAATCAACAGCCCTATAACTGCTATATGCGATGCTAAATGCTTTCCAACCCACAATTTTCAGGTGAAGAGGGAACGAGCAGAGCGTGAAGCATTGGGTGGTTTGCCCCTGTATCAACGAACCCTTCCATAAGTGCATTGAGTAGTATCGCTTGAAGCTATTTTGATTGGAATTGGATGTTAAAATGTACTACTGTTGTGGTAGAATGTTTTGGTTGGTGATGAAATCTTGGACAGCTTTGATAAATCCTTATATGGACCACATTTTTTTGGTGCTGTAAACTTCCCTCTCGGGCTTTTTCTAATAAATGGCAACAACAAACTCGTTTGCCTTTATAATTTATGGCTTGCATGTTCATTTTACCCTGTCTTCATTGGTATCATTTCTTGTTTGGTAGATATAGCTGTTGTATATTTTACATGAACATACCTTGCATTCTGACTTCCCAAAATAAAAGATGGAGTAAGTGTTCAAGGATCAAAATGATAACTGCTGTTTGTGATGTTCTTTTAGAGTGAAATGTGGAATATTATTTTACACGATCATAATGCAAGTTCATACCCTTTTCTAATTTCGAATAGAATAATAGCACAAACAGTACCGTACTTACTAAACCCAAAGTCATGTTTTGGGGTGTTTGGAATTATTATTTGAAGAATCCTTTTAAATTAAATTTGTGGTTGGTCCCTGAAAATGTCGTGATATGCAATTTGGTGTCCATGCCAAGATGGTATAAAGATAGAGCTCAGAAACCCTGTGAGATACATCCCTACACATATTTCTTCTGCGAATATAATATCGAGAAATGATATTTGTACAACTACTTTTAGACAACTTTCTCTCTCACACTCACATTCTATTCTTACTCTCTCTCTCTCTCTTCTTTTTTCTCTCTCCATTATTTTTTGCCAATGAAAAGTGAGAAAAGGAAGGTTGTACCAAATGGTTGTTCAAATATCATTGCTCTACAACATCAGAGCAGTATCCTAAACTCACCAAGTAAGTGGATTTAAAGAAGAAAAAAACTGAACAGTTATTAATAAGACAACATATTAAAACTCAAGTAAGCAGCAACACTCTTCTCGTCGGAATCCAAATCTATTAGAAGCTATCACAGGGTTACGAGTAGCAGGGCATGCCACCATTGCTACCGTAGGGTTACGAGCAGGATGTGCCACCGTTGAACATCAATTTTGGCTGACTGTGTAATATTTGATAACAGAGAAATTAAACAAGGACAGAGAGGTTTTAGGATTAACGAGCGAAAAAGACAAGTTCTAGGATCTGTATATCACCATAGTTAGATTTAAACTTTTTCTGAAATTGACTACTGTCCTCGTTCTTCGCCGTAAATGTCACCTATATTTTTTTTAACAAAAAGAACATAAGTAACAAAAACGATAATTTGATCTTATTTGCTTTTATAATGTGACTTTAATCTATTAAGTTTGACATAGAGATTGAATATAAGAATACCTCCAAAAATTTGAGAGTAATAAGTTGAAGTGTACTATTGTACGCCAAAAAAATAATAATTGAAACGTACTTGGCTCATTTTCTCCTTAGGAGAACACATGACATTAAAACCATCCACTCCCTAACCATAATAGACATTCCACGTGAATCCATGAGAAGGTTGTCCTACATTAGCAAAAAGCCATCCACCGGTCTATTAAGTCGCTCATTATATGTCCACAATAGTTAATAGCTATTCCTAAAGTTTTGAGTACGACGTATGTAGGACAAAAATAGGGAGATCAACCTATCGTACCAAAGTGAATGCTCATTCAACTCCTAAATCGATTAGTGTGCAAAAAAATATATTACAAATATAGCTATGGTAGCAAATGTTATATGAGCATCCATAATCGTATTAAACTAAGAACTCTGGAACGAGTTATATATATACATCATTTATTTATAAAAGATTGTATATTAAGGATTCAATGATTCTAATCATAGTAAATTAGAAAGAGTCATTAAACATATTCACTAATTTGTACTTTAGCATAAACAAACAACAAGTTGCACCACTAAGCCTTTTTGGATGACAAAATCAATCATCGTAAATACAACATTTATGAACCATTTGGGATGTGCATTTAGAAAAGAAAATTAAAAGAGCAAGAATCACATGAATTTAAGACGGGTGAGACCAATTTTTAAAGAGAGATAATCATTGCATAGTTGTCACTAACTAACATATCCTTTTTTTTCCCCTCCAATGAGTCCTCAATAGGTTGAATTCTTTATTAAGCAAATGACTCTCCATTAAAAATAGTCTTCTTTTTTATGGTCGTGTACAATCCAAGACTATTTGGTTCAAGAGATCATGATTATACTTTAGAAAAAGAAAAATCAAGTGAAAGAAAAATAGATTTGTAATTTTTGAAGATGAAAGATGAAGGTAATGTTTTTTACATCACATTAATAAGCTCAATGAGACGATATCATGATTAGAGGTGTCAATAGAGCCCCAAATTTCAAAGCCCACTTAAAAAAGCCTTTACCAAATCCACTAAGTTAAAACCCCATAATTCAACAAAATTATTTGGGGTCAAGCCCACTATAAAATCTACTTATTTGTGGGCTTAAAAAAGCCCCATATTAATTATTTCAAAATAAAAAGTTTGTTTGGGCAAAAAAAAAAAATTGGGTAAAAAATGTGTTTTTTTTTGGTAAAAAAAAGTTTTTTTCTAGAAATTTTGGGGCCTTTTGATTTTTTTTATTTGTGGGCTTGCATGAATGTGGGTCGTTTAATCTTGTGAATTTTCAAGCCCCCTCACTATGTGGACTATGGCCAAAACTTCAAGGCCCCATGATATTGACACCTCTAATCATGATTTATGCATGCGAGGCAAAATATCAAAGATGAGTGAATCATCAACTTCGTCCCTGAATTTTCACGGGTCGGCCAACTTCGTCCCTCAATTATGCGAAATATCAATTTAATCCCTGAATTTGTTAAATGTCAATCAAGTTAGTCCTTCTGTTCAAACAGAGCGTTAACGGGGTTGACGTGGCCGTTAACCTCTCACATGTCAGACGCCACCTAGGCAGAGACTAATTTGGCCGATAATAACAAACATTTCGAAGGACTAAATTGATTGATTTGCAGAAAATGTTTTGGCTTTCTTCCTAAATGGCTCTTTTCTTCCCCAACAGCTATTTCTTCCCCAATTGTATAAAATTGAAACCCTAATTACACAATCTGCAATCTACACTCTATAATCACGAAAATTTCCTCCAATAATAAGTGGTCCAGTTTTGCCCCAATTCAAAAAACTCCAAACCCTAATTTTTTTCGTATTGAATCTGAAAGCCAAAATCCTCAAAATTTCTTGAAGCAAAACTATTGAAATTGAATCTGAAATGATGGGGGTTGGGAATATGGAAAAAAACGGTTATGAAAGTCAAGCTTCATCTTCAAGTTCCAAGTTTAATGGTGTTGTGAGAGTGCTTGAATGTTGGTGTCCTACAATTTGTGTTGTTAGAAAATCCAATACTTCAAAAAACCCAGGAAGGCCATTTTATGCTTGCCTCTACCAAAGGTTGGTTTAACTAATGAAAAGAGGTTGAAGATGATTGAGAAATATAATCTTACTATAATAATATTGCCATCAAATTAGTCCCTGAGTTATTTCTCTATCTATTAAATAGATCCCTACATTATATAAAAAACCATCAAATAAGTCCCTGAATTGTTTAATCAGATATCAAATTGATCCTTGAAAACAACTGTCTCAAAAACGTAACAAACACAAACAAAGAACAAGGCGAGCATCAACGATCACAAAACAAAATAAACAACATGATCAAAACTTAAAACGAAAACACAAAAAAACGGACAAAAACAGGGTGAATACGAACACAAAAACGTGATAAACAACAGGAAAGGTGTTACCTTTAATCATAGCCAAACACACAAACTTCAAAAACGTCAGAATCGCCGGAGATGATGATGATTTTGGAGAGGTGAAAATGGAGGAAGTTTTAGCGGGAAGAAGAAGGGTCAAGGACGTTTTTGATGTTCTGAAATGTGAAGAAGGAGGTATGGGTAATGTAGGGGCAAAATGGGAAAAGCAGAAAAAATAAACTGAAAAGTGAAAACTTAACTTTTTCCAATTCAATCAAATTAGTCCCTGAACACGTAGCTTCCTTCTTGCCACGCGTACAAGACAACACAGCATGCAGGGCGACAGCTCAGCATGGCTAACGAAGCACTTGGACGAAGAGACCTTTTTGATGGACGTTTGACAAATTCAGGAACTAAGTTGATATTTCGAATAATTGAGGGACGGAGTTGGCCGACGCGTGAAAATTCAGAGACGAATTTGATGGTTCACTCTATCAAAGATGAAGAGCAGGTATTACTTTGTTGGCTTCATTGTGATAATCTTATAAATTACTAATGTGGTCAATTTTAGCATGGAAAAATTCTCTGAGAGTCGACAAATGATGAATGGTGATAAATATTCTAAAAATAATCAAATACTAACAACAAAAGGTGAGCAAGTAAAAAAGAATTATGTTGATCAACATGATAAAAGATTTCAATCAAGAGATATGTGCATTGTTAAGTGTTACATGTTTAAAGAAGAAGACAGTAAAATTGAAGGTTGCTTCTTGCGAGGATGAAATCGATGATAAAGTGAAGAAATATTAAACTTTGGATGAAGGAAGGATATTTTGTTTTAAAGTGGATACTTATCAACCTCCCATGTCGAGTATGGTGAAGAAGAAAGAAGTAGTTAGTTATACTATATATCAGGAGTTAATTTGAGTTTAACTCACCGTAGAAACTCTATTCATGTGTATGTATTGGAGAATCAGATAGTTTAGTGTCTTTTAGTGCTCGTTTGGTTTAGTGGTGGTTTTTAAAGAATCACGGTGGATTTTCACGCTTTCACAAAAACGTTTTTGTAGCTTCGGGATTTCCACGTCCAACTTGTCTTGGGACGTGATATTTACATTGGAAAAGCTAATCCAAACACGTACAATTTATCTGTGTGAAATTGTGTGAATTTTTTTTCAAGTGTGTTCTTGTAAAAATTGCAAGTTGAGCAATTAAATGTTATTTTTTCTAGAATATTATGCATGTGGATATAAAGTGTGGAGGCCTATTAAATTTATGAGTATCATTTTATTTCTTTTTTAACTTTTAGTGAGTATGCTTCCGTTTGTGTGAAAATTTTCGTTTGTTGGTTTCCCAACAAAATCAATAGAAAATATTGCCCTCATTTTTCTATTATAATAATTGACTTAAACATTAATTCTTTGGGAACTAGTATTCATATATAGGCTTCCCTAAAAAAAAATATTCATATAAAGGCTAGTCTTTTTTATAAGAAAAAATTATTTTAGGAGAGAATAAGGGGTATTCAAAATCCATTATAACAAGTTTATATCTATATGAAATACATTATAGACAAGTGAGTGGGTTAATCCACCAATTTCAGAAAACAGAATTTTTATTTCTACCTTTCCCACGAATAAACCAAAATCATGACAATCTCTTAATCCGATCTACATCCTCCATAGTATTGTCAATTTTTCCATTGAAAAGAATATTGGTGTGCTCCAACCAAATACACCACGTCATTGTTAACTAAATTAAATTTATTATTTTTGGGTAATAGTTATTTTGGTCCCTCAACATATCGAAATTTTAAAATGGTTTTTGATTGTGCACTTTGTTGGTTAAGATAGTCATTGACGTTAAAATAGTCGTTAAATGCTGACATTAACTCTTTTCATGTATGAATTAATATGACAATAAGTAATTACTTATAAAAGTACTTATAGAAACTTATATAATAAGCAAGTATATTGAGAGACTAGCATGACAATATTAAAGAAGTGTTTTAACGTAATAAACTATTTTGATTAACAAAGTATATAATGAGATACTATTTCAAAATTCCAATACATTGAAGGACTATTATATTACTCATTACACATTCAAACAACAATATAACTATTTTTTTTCATTCTTCCCTCTGCATGATAAGTTAAGCATAAAAAGTTATCAACCAATTCAGCCCCTCAATCTCTTGCATTCCAATCCAACCATTTGAAAACACAATCCCAAATTATCCTTGTCTTTGCACAACTAGTTTTTTAAGAACCAGTTATGAATAATCTTAATAATAGTTTTTTTTTTAAAAGACTTAATAATGTACTCCCTTCGTTCTATTTTAATTGATTTCTTGACTCATTTCATACTTATTAAGAAAAAGTGTATAAGTGAAAGAAATAGAAAAATGGTTCTGAGTGTCCTTATCAACTATTGGTGCATTCTTTTTTATCATAAATGCAAAGTATAATATATTGAATTGGAAATAGTGAAAGTAGTATTAATTAGTGTTATAATTGAAAGAAAATAATTAATACTGTATTGAAAAGTGAAATGAGTCAATTTTTCTAGGACAATATTTTTTTGTAAATGGTTCAATTATTATGGAACGGAGGGAGCAGTTGTGTAGTTGTGTATTGAAGTATAAACTCTAGTCCTATTTACACAGATATTGTGTACTAAATATGAATAAAACAAAGGGATAAGATAACGATAGTGAGAAGACACTTGAAAAAAGGATAACGATAGTGAGATAAACAATATTTTTTTTGTTTTTCTTTTTAAGGGTTGTTTTTTGTTTGTTGTTGTTTCTGATGAGATAGTGAGATAACAATTTGATATAGTCATCCATAAAATTTGATAACAATTTTAAACTTTGCTAAGAAAAATATAGTGGGATAAAAACTTAGTTGTTGTGAACTCGGCTCAAAATTATATTTATAAACTTTGATGTATGGAGCAAAGGAAGTAGTAATCAATATCAAAGTAACAATAAACAACAACAACGATAACATACTTAGATCTAATCTAGGAATCAAGTGAAAACCCAAAAAACCACAAACAAAAATAAAGAGAGAAGAGAAACAAACACAACAAGAAATGTTTACCGGTTCGGACCAACAATGACCTACTCTAGGGGAAAAATTGATCTCTTCAATCAACTATCAATGAGTTCTTTACAAAGAGATATAAAAAAGTTACAAGAAATGAGCTTCAACAAACTCACCAAGAAAAAACTTAATTTCTACCTTTTTTTCCCAATCTCTTTCCAAGAGCAAAAGACTCAATGATTTCACTCACCTAAGGTATTTACAAATATTTTCCTAACTCAAGAGAACTCTCACCAAAGACACCCAACCTTCAAATTACCTCCTTTGACTTCTCATGTTTCTCTCTCTTGAAGCTCTGCACAAAACATGAAGAATGAAGCCTTATATAGTGCACAAATCCTGTCAAATGTGTTCCTCGATTTACACACATCATGCAATAATTTCACGTTAGTACACAGTACAATATTAACAATATCTAGAAATCGTGTCACGATTTTATCCTTCCAGACTACGATTTTTGTCGAAGCAAAACCTCCAAAACCTTAACCAAATCGTGTCACGATTTCTCCATATCGAGACACGATTTTTGCCAAACTTCAATCATAAATTTTGAATCAATTCTCAACATTAGCGAATAAAAAAAGTACAATATTATTTTCTAGCTGAAAAAAGTAAAATATTATCTATAAAAGAAGAGTACAATATTCAAAGTAACATTTCCTTGATATATAAGAGACTGTTAATTTACACTCACCTAAAAATATTATAAACCGTAAAAATATGTTTTAAGGTTGATATAAGTGGCTCGTTATCCAATTAGAGATATTTTCTATTTTCATTTCTTAAAATTTGTATTACTCTTGCTTGTCAACAATGAAAAATTAGAATCTTGTAGTGAACAATTGACTTCGTTTCTAGAAACGATGAAAATATCAAAAGAATATATTGTTATTTTTTGAAATACATCTTATACTCTAATTGACATTTTATCTTCTCTTTATCACAATGACTCGCTTAAAAACCTCATCTTCTTATTAATAAGTTCAAATAAACACATGTTCTAAAAAGCGAAAACAAAAATGTTTGGACAAAGTAAACATGACCTAAATTTTGCTAAGAAATTTAGTGCAATTCACAATAATTAGTACATCATTTCACTTAACATGCTAACTTCAAAAGCATAAATCACTATAGTACTCGTATTTTGTCCTTCACTAAGATTCCATTTCTAATCTTTTATCTCCTAAAGCTTCTCCAATCCTTAAGTTTGTAAGCAATTATTATGAGTCATATAGATCGACTGTAGAAGTTTTGGAAACTATTGGATTTTGGGGCCAAAGGGATCATGTATTGGTTCCCAAATCTTATCTTGGAATTCACAGGAGGAGACAGTTTTCTTAAGTGCATGGTACGTGGAAATTTGTATGGCATTCGATTTTATGCAGCCAGATAACTGTTTTGTTGGATGCAATGTCTTTATCAAATGTAAATCTCAACCATATGCTCACCATAGCCACATGATCCATTTCTTTCTACTAATGTCGGTATATTTTTATTTTGGACCACTCCCCTTTGTATAATTTGTACTTTGCGGTTCTTTCGGTGGGACATTCAACTATTTTTTTCATTATTTTACCCTCAATTTAACTGCTAAATTATTAAAAATTAGAACAATACTTCTTTTTGAGGGGACTAGAACGATACCTTTAAAATTACACTAATTTTCAAGAATATAAATAACTTGTTTATCCCACACAAAAAAAATAATAACTTGCTTAAAAAAAGAATATAAATAACCAGAATGATTAAAATATAATAATTGTCGGTTTGTGTCTTGCTATCTCTCTAAGATGATAATTTTTTTAAAGGCTATAAGTTCATATAAATCATTTTTCAAAAAAAAAAAAGGTTCATATAAATCAATAATTTCGAACGAAAGATGATTGGAAACAGTCGAGACAAGATAATTTATGAACGCTGTGGAAGCTTCACATTCTATAATAATTCATATGTGGACATATTATTTATAAACATATAATCAATTAAAAAATATGTAACCAAAAAAAATCAATTAAAAATTCAAATAATACTCTTAATACTTTAAGTATTTATAACTAGTGTAGTTTTCTGATTATGTAACTAACAACCAATTTAAATTGGTTAAACAGCCAAAGTAAAAAATAAATAAATTGATTAAACTAGTATTATAAATTCAATTCCTAACACTATACAAAATAAATTTTAAAAACTTTAAGAAATGTCATGTCAACATCACGTGGCAAAGGTTGAACAGTCAACAACCGCCACATCGACGCCAAACTGCCAAAGCATCTCTAAAATGGACACATGGACCCTTTTAAAAGACAATATTTTACAAAGTAAATTTAAAAATGATAATTTACGGAGATCAAAATCCAAATAAGTCATATTTGCAAGGATTTTGATATATTTAAGTCTTGATTATTTAAATACATGATTAATGTTATTATGATTAATGTTACTATGAAAATGACACTAACACCCCTTTAATTTTAAAACATACAATAACCTCCCTTAGATTTTCGTTTAATAGACAAACACCACCCTTAGTAGTAACACCGTTGATTTTTTCCGTTAACCTTTTTTTCTTAAAATTTTCAATTAACTGTTAATGGGGGAAAACCTCTTTTGTTGAATCCATTCAAGAAATCAAAATCAAATTCAAATATGAGTATCAAATTAAACGTTCAACAAAGGTATTCCAGACATTAAAAAATAATTGTAGGGTTGTAGCTTCTTAAATTCACAGGGATTCAAATCGTTAACTTTTTTTTGTGGAGAATTCACATCGTTAACTTTGCTCTTATCCTTAATCTAATTATATATGTTCCACGTGATTATTGATTATATGGTTGTGCTGGAACGAATCTAATCACCAATTTCATCTATCACTAATCCTTTATTTAAACAGTTGATGCTTACTTTCTTAATTTAACAGCAAAACGGTGGAAGAATACAAACAAGAAGAAGGGTATTAACATCCATGAAAACAAATTAACGGAAAATGTAACAGAGTTAATAGCTTGGGAGGTGTTTCTATATTTTTGGAAAATTTAAGGGAGGTTAGTGTAAGTTTTAAAACTAGAGGGGATGTGAGTGTCATTTTCATAGACCTCAGGGGAGGTGGGTATAATTTTCCCTTGTTTTTATGTTAAATGTGTTCGCGTATTAATTAGTATATATAATTACTGATTTATGCACGTACATTTTTATCGTTGATGTTTATGTGTTCACTGTTTAAATGGAAATGAAGAGTGGTGCTTCTATCATTCATGTTGACTTATAGCCTGTTTGCTATTGCGTTTGTCAAACCACGACAATTCATCACGTTGGCACAAATGCTTTAAAGGCTAACTTCATAAAGTCACGACAATTTTGCTTTGATAATCACATCAGCCGTGCTTTTAGGGTTGTAAACTCTATACCAAACACATGCTTAGTATAATACTTCTACATTTATGTGTTTTTGTAGTTATTCTTATGTTATGCAACATACTATTCTATTCAAGTTCCTATGTCCTTTTATCAAGAATATCATGATAATTGATAAGGCATCTAATGTCCTATAGTCGGAGGACGATATTGAAAATCAATTTTCTATTTGCTTAACAAGTGGAAATATTAGAAATGAAAATAGATATTAGGTGGTTTAGGGAAGTATGTGATTTACACGATGGAATATTAGTTTTATGGCTTAAATATGCAAAACGTCCCTAAAAATGAGTCATTTGAACTCAAATCATTGTAATTACTAATCCTTTCAAACAAACTTTGCGATTACTAACCAATTTTAATTTAGTCCCCTGATCCCATTATTTTGTTGTCATGACGCATTTTTGCTTACATGTACATGGTAAATATGACAGAAGGTTGTTGAGTCAAATTAAATTTGATTGTGTAGACTAAAATACCCTTCATTGTTTCAAGCAAACGAGAAAGGACCAATAAACCCTCATCTTCAACTCTAAATTTCTCAAACCTGTAATGAAAAGAAGAGAGAAACCATGGCTAACATCATCATCATCCTGGTCATCTTTTCGTTACCGATTCACCCATTTTCAAATTACACCTCTTTGTGGAAACTCATTTCTTAATATATATGTGTGTGTATATAAAATTGAGAATTAGGGTTAATGAATTTTTAGAGATGTAAAGCAAACTGGTCTTAGTGAAAATAAGAAGACAACGACGTGATCAAGCTCTCAACACCATCCTATGAGGATTACTAACAATAACACCATCCTCTGCGGATTCAGACCTATAAAATATTCAAGAACATAAAGATCTCGACACATTTCAACACAACATTCAACAACACCATCTTCTGCATATTTATCACCATCCTCATCCTACCATGCATAATTGACGTCAATCCAGATTCAATTTCATCTTCTCCTTATTTCTCAACCCTTTCGATCTTTATCTTCTTGTCCCTATTTTAATACAAATTACTTATTTTATAATAATTAATAATGGAAATAATATTATGAAAATGATAAAATGGTTTAAATGAAGGGTAAAAAAGAAAGAAAAAAGTCATCCTAAAACTATGTATTCTCTATTCATACATGTGTGCGTGGGTTGGGGGGTGGATAGAAACTTACATAAGTATATATTGTTAAATATAGAATTAATAAATCCTTGAATTGATTTTTAAATAAATTACTAAACTAGAAAATTCATTTAATGTGGCCCATTAGCTCAGTTGGTTAGAGCGTCGTGCTAATAACGCGAAGGTCGCAGGTTCGAGACCTGCATGGGCCATTTATTTTTTTTAATAATAATTGTTTCTTCCTTACACAACCTTTTTTTTTAAAAAAAATTGAACTAAAACCTGAAAAATATATTATTGATTTTTTAAAAAAAAATTGCAATGAGCTAAATACATAAAAAAAATATTTGGTTCCCTAATTATTTTAATAGTTTGTAATCTGGTCCCTTAATTTAGGGACACGGTTTAAAAAATAAAGCATTTTTTAATGGAAAAATAAATAAAGCTTAGAAACCTAATTATAAACTATTTAAAAATTTATGAGCAACCTAACTTAAAAGGCTTAATAGAAGTTTTCGTCTCTTAACTTTCACGAAGTTGCGATTTTAGCCCCCTAAGAAAAAACTACAAAACTGCCCCCTAAGAAGAAAAAAACTACTAAACTGCCTCCTAAGTTTTCCAATTGTATCAATTTTGGCCCCCAAAGCCAAAAATAAATAAATAAAAATAACATGTAGCACCTCACTTAGGGTGCCACGTCAGCGTAGACCGAGTCAAAATTGGCCTTGGAGGCCAAAACTGCCACATGTGTAAAACTTAGGGGACGGTGTTGGAACAAAGGGTGTTTCTCAAAATCACCTCTTGAGTTTTGATGATAACAAGGTATTAAAAATTATCAATTGGATATGCTAATCATTTGTTCAAGTGTACAGGATCATAATCAAAGTGCTATTAATAAAGATTCTGATTGAACAAGTCAAAGAGCAAAGGAATTTTATTTGAAGCTTAGAGCGTCTGGAAGAATGCGTCTGAAGAAATGCGTCTGAAGAAGTGCGTCTGAAGAAACGAGTCTGAAGATAGAGCTACTGAAGACACGTCATCAGAAGCAATGGTTATCAGAAGCATCTCGCCAGAAGCTACTTCACCAGAGTTGACAAAGTACATTGTACGAAGTGTACAACCACTAACTCTGCAACCACCATCTCTGCAACTTTGTCTCTACATCAAGACAAGAATAACAGTAACATTGCTGCAGACATTGTTCCTTTTCAAATGAAATGGATTTGAAATTAGTTCTTCATAGGACAATTATCAAATCAGGCAAAGGATCAATGGTGAAGAATCAAAGCTTCAAGCAAGACAAGTTGATGTAACGGCTAATTCTCAACGTCTCTCAAATCCTCTATATATAGGGATAAAGACTTGGAGAACATAAGAGACACATATACAAGGCCAATACTCTCTGTGGAAAACGTCGAAAAACAAAACATCAACAACTTAGAGAATTCTTACAATAGTTCATATCTTAGAATTCTTAAGTGTCTAGAAAAACAGAGTTTGTTCTGTTTCGTATTGTATTGTGAATACCTCTGATTGTATATCAAGTATTCAAAACCTTATTCAATTCTTTGTAATTGTTAAGATAAGTCTCTTTCAGTAGTGATTGAGTAAAGGAAGTCTCTTGGAGTTGTCCTTGTGCATAGAAGTCTCTTTCAGGTGTGATTGAGCATAGAAGTCTCTTGGAGTTGTCCTTGAGCATTGAGAAGTCTCTTTCTTGTGTGATTGAGCAACTTGTAATCTGACATTACATTTTAGTGGAACTCT
>Ga0228711_1002073_pt1 | contig 30486 bp, 15 predicted proteins | sample MedpolnodulmetaG_2_FD_177996 | JGI IMG/M metagenome (GOLD analysis project Ga0228711, IMG submission 177996) | Root nodule microbial communities from Medicago polymorpha collected in Santa Monica, California, United States - brown nodules | ecosystem: Host-associated > Plants > Roots > Nodule... | reverse complement strand
AATTTTTTAGTCAAAAAATGATAATAATTTCAAATTAGAATTTGAATACATCTTTCAGTTGGCTTGCAACCAATGTTTTAAAACTGGACAGGAAACTGGTTGAACCGCTATCAAACCGGTTTAACCGAAAACTTAATAAATAAATAAACTATAGAGCTAATAGATTAAATCTCAAATAAAAAAACTTATAAAGTTATTGCTAATTTTACTATTTTAATGTAAAACAATATTTTTATGGATATTATTAGTCCACTTTTTTAAAACAAAATTACAATTTACCGGTCCCCATAGTTGTCTACTTGAAAGCTCAAGCCCAAACTAAAATAGTTAACCCTAAATTATAAATTGGATGTTCTCTCGCTTATCTTCATGGTAACATTTCCTCCATGACACGCCTGACCGTATTGCTCATGCTTACTACTTTTCACCTTCTTTCTTGTTTTTACTACCATTGTTTCTCGTTTTCTTTAATCCTTCTTAACTTCTCACCTTCTTTCTTGTTTTTACGACCATTGTTTCTCGTTTTCTTTAATCCTTCTTAACTTCTTTCTTCTTCATTTTTAGTGATGCAAATATTTGGCATAAACATAAACAATTTATATTTTTTTCAAAGGGGTAAACATAAAAAAGCTTCCAAATTTTTAATTAAATTCGAGATTTGTGACAGGATCCAAAAAGCACAGGACTCCGATTCACAGTTTTACCGGTTGAACCGACCGGTCCAGATAATTGCTGTGTTATAAAAACTACCATTGATATTTAAAGGAGCAGCTAAATAAACGGGTCTAACAATTGTTAAAGTGAGCATATTTCTGGATAATGCATTACAGCATTTCTCTAGGGGTTGCAAATAAACTTCTATATTTTATTAAAAAAAAGTTCAATGCGGGGACGGGGATGGGGCGGGGATACCGGAACCCGTCTGGGACCTGGACGTGGGTTCAATTTCTCATCCCTGTTGGGTATGGGTAGGGTAACACGTAAGTATATGAGAATCGGTTAAGGGGACGCGGAATGTAAAACCCGTCCCCACACCGCTGTTGCGAGTTGCACAGGACAGACACCCATGTTCCGGGTCGTTCCTGACACTTGTGGTCGATCCGGGTGGTTCCAAACTGATTCTTTTGATGTGCTAAACTATATTTAAGCTTTTTAAACCTTTGGAAACATCAATTGCATTGAATTGAACTTGGTATGCTGAATCGTATTAAACTTTTTGAAAAATGTTCAAGAACACTAATTTTTTCTGAAACTCATCTATCCCAAAAGAAAAGGGTAGGGATAGGGTTGTTTACTATAACCTTGACTTATAAAAATGTTTTGAGTGATGATCATGAGCTTTAACTTGGTTTTGCTTTGAAAATTGTAAAATGCTAATTTTCATAAACGTAGAAGAACTTTATAGGAATGAGTTTTCTTGATTTGATAAGTTGCAATTAGGGTTGGAAATGAGTCGAGTCGAATCGACCTCATCTGAGCTCAACTCGACTCAATAAGAATTGGTTCGGCTCGAAACTCGACCCGAGCTCGATACGAACCTTTTTTTAACTCGAGTTCGGCTCGTTTAAAGTTTGCGAACAACTCAGTTCGGCTCGTTAGGTTCAACTCGTTGCTCGAGTAACATAATTCAAGAGTTTATTTTTTTTGTCAAAAGTCTATATCTTGACCTTTTACTTTATTTAAAAATAAAAGTAAAAAATGAACTAAAATAAAACTATAGAGCATGTTTGTTTTAAGACTACCAAAAAAAAATTGTAGTCATTTTTATTTATAATTAAAACAAATGTAACTATAGCTTACTATACATGCACAAAAACGCTTTTGTTTTATAACCACTCCTACTCACCATTGTTTTTAAACTCCCCGATGTGGGACTAATTGTAATACATATATGTTTAGCGTTCTTTTTTAAGAAGTTAAAATGAAATTTATTTAAAATGCAAAGAATCTTAGCAAGCACAACGAATGCTAAGCTAGAAGACTTAAAGAGCAACATACAAAGGAAAAGTGTCCGTATATATGCGGAACATCCAAACAAACACCCATGTATCAAATATAAACTTTTACAAGCAAACCAAAAACACCCTCCACCAAGGGCACTCGGAACCAATAAAAACTAAACACCAAACCAAGAAGTCATCTCCAAAAACTAAAGTCTAAACGCCTTTGATATAGCAGAAACAAATCCTTTCTCAAATTGTTAAAAAACCTCTCCAAAATAACCATCAAGCCTACCAAAGATCCATGTAACCGCACCTTAAACAAACCACACCAGCTAACATCCGTGTAATTGAAAACCCCATCAACAACAAAACTCATAGAAGAAAACGCACAAAAAGCATAACCGCCACTAGTCACCACAAGCACGTCCACCAAAACTACCATTAACCACCAAAAAACCACCATTAATCCTCACCAAAAACCAGCACCAGCCATCACGAAAACCAATAAACCCCACTGGCCCTCCCATTAGCCACCACACAACCACCACGAAAACAGCTACGACGTTTTTGATGCTCTCTATCACCACTGCATCACCACCACCACACAAATCCACCACGACACCACCACAAGCTGGACTCTTCTCTCCACCGATCCACCAAAACAACATCGTCGACACCACTGCAAAACCACCATGTCATCACCACCTTCACCTTCTATCATCGCCAAGACCGTGCCCTACTCCACCACAACACACCAACATAAAATAAAACACGCAATAGTTCAAAACGAAAAAAGTCGCCACCGTTTCGAAGAGAGACAAAAACAACCAAAACACACAAGACCATCGGAGAACAACAACCTTAACGCCGACGCCGATAGATCTGGCATTTAGAGGTGGTGCGAAAGACTGGTGTCACTAGTCGCATCACCACCTTGACCTGCTACATCTTGCAAATTGAGGGTTTGGATTGGGGTGGAAGAAGGTGTAAGCGGAGGCTGTTTATTTACACATATGCTTAGTTAAAATCCTGCAAAAGTATGTTACCTCGTTTGCTTCTTTTTTTTGCTTTTTTTCTTATGATATTATTTCTCTCTTGTATTATAACTATCGCTTAATTGTTAATTAAATTAGAAATAATTTCTGCAGAAACAATTACATAAATATTAGAGGAAGCTTGTAATAAATTACATGTTTCATCTTTGAATATTTAATCTTGTACTTTATTAATTTTTACTAATCTAATATAGAGATTATCGAAAAAATATTTATATTATTGATTATCGAGCCAGCTGATGAACCAACCGAGTTGAACTATATACAACTCAAGTTTAGCTCATTTATTTAACGAACTTAATTTTCAGCTCAAGTTCAGCTCATTTGGTTCATCAACCAAGTTCTACGAGTTAATTGTCGAATCGAGTTCCGAACTATTGTCGGGTTGGTTCGGTTCATTGTCAGCCCTACTTGCAATTGATGATAGAAACATGATAGTAGAGTGAAAAGAGAATGAAACCATGATCATTGAGTGTTCATATGTTTATTATTATGACATGTCTATATGACACCATTTATGTGAATTATGTCTTATGATACATAGTTATTCCTCTGAGGTGATAAATATTTGTTGATGATGATTGTTGATGAATTCTTACATGCTATTGGCGCGCGAATTTGATGGTGTATGCATGTATTGAAAAATGTTGATGTTGATTGTTGACGATTTGTTGTTGATAAATGTTATTGAGTCATATGTTCATGCATTCATAAGTCGGATAGTATATCTGTATTGGCGATGATCGGATATTTATATCAATATCGGCGATGACTCGAATACTACATATTCATATTGGTGATGAAAATGATACAAATGTATCTTGAGGTGACGACCTTGGTGATGACCGTTACCACGTGCATATAGAGTTGTATCTAGGCGCATTGTATAACTTGACAAGTGTCATATTTGCTTATGTGCTTGGGTGAATTGCATAATTGGTACTGAACTTTGGTGAATATGTGAAGATGTGAAAGTGTGCTTGTGGATTACTATACTCGTATACTTAATGGATATTAAAATTGTTGAGTTGATTAATTATTTGAATTTAATTATTGTAGTTTACTTTCATTTAATTATAGCTTAATGATAGCTTGGAGCTACCTCATTTACTGCATTTTGGTGTCTTAGTCTTTAGGGCTCTGATTAGAGGTCGGTTCTTGATATCTGTTGTTTTATGACCGTTGAGGATTTGAGACTATGTATTGATGATGATACTTGTAGTATGTCGACATGCTTACTTCGAGATTTCATTTTATTATTAATGGAACTGTTGAGATGTTTTATTTTATCTGATAATAGGATGCTATTACTATTCCACTGCGATGTTTGAGAAAATAAATTGATGCATGTTGAACTTATAGGAGAAGTAACATATAAATTATTTATATGATTGTATCATTTGTGTAAATTATTGCTTCTAGAGTTTAGGGTGTTACAGGTAACCAGTATAAAATTTCTTTGTGTCTGCTTTCTCTCTCTCTATATATATATATATATGTGTGTGTGTGTGTGTGTGTGTGTGTGTGTGTGTCTCTTTATCGTTGTGCTCTGAACTTAATCCGCTGCATTCAGTCTCTGTATCAGAATCTGTATATCTCAGATTTTGATAACGTCTTTACACAATTCAACCCCCCTTCTTGTTTGTTTTTCTCACCTTCCCAATCTTGTCTCATCATAATCATTTCACACCTCAAAATATTTTTTATAAAATGTCAAAAAAATCTATAAATTATTGAATGTTAACTAAAAAATCCATAACTATAAATAAACAGGTTTCAAGGGGCCATTTCATATAACTAAAAAAAATTGTCATGCATTATATCTGTTTGTTATATAGTCGTTCTCAAAAACCACAATCTACAAAAAAAATATAAAAACAGTTCAAATGAAAAGATATTAAGAGTAGTTTTATTTTTTTAAAATATATTTCTTTAGAGGGGGGAGAAAATAAATATCAAAAGATGAAGTTAATTTTCTAACAAAAAATTCATTTTATACAGTATCCAACCAAATTAAATTGTTTTTCCAAAACATTGATTGTTATTACGAGAAATAAACACACAATTGATTATGTTTTTTCATAAAGTCTCTAAAAATTAATCTCTAAATTATTGTGTGTGTCAAACTCATTTTTATAATCTATAAAAGATGAGCCATATATTTAATTAACATTTGCCAAAAATAAGTTTATGATGTTCATACTTTTATCTCACACAAAATCTATTAATTTGATGCAATAGAACTACCTTTATGAGTTTATTCTTTTTAGGTAAACAAATGAAAAAAGACAATTGCTTATGCACATGTTCACTACCATACCAACATTTATGTTTACCACTAAAATTAACATTTAAGTTTTATTTGTACAAAACTCATTTTCTTTTTCCAAAAATGCCTCAGTTCTTTTGGGTCGACTCTTTCTTTTACCAAAAATGCCTCAGTTTTCAATTCTATTTACGTAACAAATAGATAAAAATAAATTTAAATATTAAAATAAAAGTATAACAAACACAAATGTCCAGTTTTTTCTTTTATCATTTAAAAAGTGTAACAAACTAGATGAATGTATCTATACTTACTTTTTCATATCCCTATTATACCCATAAACAACAATTCTTTATATAATAAAGATTGTTGTTGGTGTCATTAAAAAAATAAGAATTTAAATTATATTTTGTTTGTTAAATTGTTGTTTTTATTGAAATAGATAATCGTGGTTAATTTGATTTGTTATAATTTAAAAACAAAAAACATTTATATTTTTACTTTTAACCAAAATTAAAATTTCATAAAAAAACATCGTTCATAATTTTTAAATGTTAATGAAATAAAAAGATCGGAAGACGAACACATGAATAACCATCTTTTCACTTCGCTAGTATATATAATCATAATAATAAGTGTGACTAATTGTTTAAAAAAATATATAATTTTGACTAATTCATGCGCAATTTTCCTTGAATTTCTCTAGTTACTTTATGATAATTTTATTAATAAATGGCACAAATTATGCCACAAAAAGTCATTTACAACTCTGCTCCACAAAACACTCCGCACCAAATATACCAAACAAATTAAAAATAACAGCACAAAGACAGCAACGAAACCCCAGAAACACCAGACTCAATGGGAGATTAATTCTCCCATTGGATATAGCCATTTCTATGATAGCATCTTTATTTCTTCTGGAAAAGCTTCCACGGATCGATTTTTGTATTTAAATGTTTCCTCATTACGTCGTTTGCAAGTCTGTTTGACAGTAATTGATAAACAACTTTGTTTGATATCTAACTCTTGATTCTTGGATAGATGTCAGAATGTCAGAAGGGAAAAACAAACAAGATTTCATCCAATGCCTAGGACGTGACATGTCCATTGATGTTTTTAACCATTTGAATTTGAACGACCCATGTGACCTTATTCGTGCATCTGCTGTTTCTAAATCTTGGTACCAATTTGGTAAGCCATTTGATTTTCTATCAACTGCTTTGCTACAATTTTTATAATGTGTATCTTTTGGTATTAATTTGCACTCTGAATATTTTGCAGTTGTTAAAAATGGCCTCTGCAAGAAACGTTGCGTCAAACTTTTACCTGAAATAACTGATGTTGTTGATAACATTGAGGTGGACAACATAATTGAACCTGTAAGCGACATGGATGGCGTTTGTGCAGATTGGGAGTGTCTCAAGAGAAATCATAAAGTCTATGCTGCACTGGCTTTTCACCTTGCTCGTTGTGTTAAAAACGGCATCACAAGTAAAATTGAGGCTTCATATTCATTAAATGAACTCGGGGATGTGCTTGAGTCTTTAACTTATAAGCTATGTTCCAACATATGTCTTATCACAAAGATTCGTGTTCAACCATACCAAGGTTAGCCCATAGATAAACCAATGAGTTGTGTATATTGAGGATCCTAAACTTTTTGCTGTAGCTGACAAAGAATCTACATTTTATTGTCAGCATATTGTGAGGATGGCTCCCCTATGTATACATATTCAACTGTCCGATTCAAAATTGGCCGTGTTAAGACTCCAGCCACATGGACATATACTTCACCTCATTATTCAATTTTACAGGTTGGTTACACAATGAAAATACGGTTTTTGCATATTCTCTTCCATCCTTTTTAATTATTCAACAAAAAAAAATCTTGAGATTCAGCTTTTGTTTTTATTTATGTGTATCATTCGTTTCTTAAGAGTAATGACTTTGCTTAAATAGCAAAAGATAGCACATCAGATCACGGTTCCTTAACTTACACCTTGCAGACAAGATTTAAAATGGTTAAAATTGTTATGTATTACGAAGTAGAACAAAATGAATAAAAGTGAAATTCTCATTAATGTGATAAGTGTTTACAAGCTTATTTATAGATGATGGAGAGTACACTATAGATAAGATAGAGTGACTACATCTAATAATCTCTAATCACTAAGCTAAACTATCTTGCTTGCTCTCCAAGTTATCTTCTTCACACTTGTTGTGTAATAGCCCCCCACAAGATGGAGGTTGATAGATGTCTATCAAGCCCAGCTTGGATAACAAAAGACCAAAAGGTTGAGGCAAGAGAGGTTTTGTGAACAAATCTGCTAACCGTTCTTGGGAAGAAACAGGCAGAAGCTTTAAGATGCCAGCATGAAGCTTCTCTCTTACTATATGGCAGTCAATGTCTAAATGCTTGGTTCTTTCATGAAATACAGGATTAGCAACTATGTGGAGAGCACTTTGATTGTCACAAAACAACACTGGAAGTTTAGGGCATTTAACATGTAAGTCTCTGAGTAAGTAAAGAAGCCATTGCAATTCACAAGCAGTTGAAGCCAAAGCTCTGTACTCTGCCTCAGATGAAGATCTGGATACAGTCATTTGCTTCTTTGTTCTCCATGAAATCAAGGAGTTTCCAAGAAAGAAACATTGGCCGCTGATTGATCTTCTAGTGTCAATACACCCTGCTCGATCAGCATCAGAGAAGCCTTGCAAGTGTAAAGAAGAGCTTCTGGGAAAATGAAGACCTTTGCCAGGACATCCCTTCAGATATCTGAGAACCCTTAAAGCAGCTTGATGATGAGTTTGAGTAGGTTTAGAGAGAAATTGACTGAGTTGCTGTGTAATAAAGGTGATATCAGGTCTTGTAGTATTGAGGTAAAGTAATCTGCCAACCAATCTTCTGTAAGATGGAATGTCATCATAAGGAAGGGAAGAACCATTATAAAGCTTAATGGATGGATCGGAGGGTGTTGAAATAGGTTTAGAGTTGATGGAACCTGAATCAGATAATAAATCCAAACAATATTTTCTCTGCCATAAGGAAATACCATGTTTGGAATGAGCAACCTCAAGACCCATAAAATATTTGAGTTGGCCAAGATTCTTAATTTTGAATGAATTGTGTAAGATGGATTTGATATGATCAAACTCAGTCAAAGAATCTCCAGCAAGTATAATGTCATCCACATACACCAACAAAAGAGTAAATGATGAAGCAGTTTTCTTGATGAACAAGGAATGGTCAGATGGTGCTTGAATGTAGTGATGTTGCAGTAAAATAGAAGTCAACTTCACAAACCATTTCCTGCTAGCTTGCTTGAGGCCATACAAAGATTTCATCAACTTGCAAACCTGATTGGTTTGGGTAATGAAACACCTAGAGGGAGAGTCATATACACATCTTCTTGTAAATCACCGTGAAGGAAAGCATTGTTTACATCAAGTTGATGTAAATTCCAATGATTAATAGATGCCAAGGCAAGAACTAATCTCACTGTAGTCATCTTGGCCATTGGTGAAAATGTGTCAAAGAAGTCAAGTCCCTCAATTTGGTTGTATCCTTTAGCTACAAGTCTAGCTTTGTATCTTTCAATAGAGCCATCTGCATGATACTTGACTCTATCGATCCTTTTACAACCAATAGGTTTAACATGTTCGGGCATATCAACTAATTGCCATGTACCAGTTGACTCAAGAGCAGAAAGTTCAGCTTGCATTGCTTGCTTCCAACAGTCAAATTTGTTTGCCTCAGTGAATGATTTAGGTTCAGGGTTGGAATGTAAAGAGAGAACAAAACAAGAGTGTTGATCAGACAACTTATTATGACAAACATAATCTGTGATAGGGTAAAGAGAAGCATGAATGTTATTGCATACATAGTCTTTCAGATAAGCAGGAGTGTTACAGGTTCTGGTTGAATGTCTAGTGGGAACAGGCAAAATAGGAGAAGGAGTATTATTATTATTGTGAGAAGACTCAAAAGGAGGGTCATCAATGATGAGTGGAGGAACATGAACAACATCAGAAGAAGGAGAATGAGGTGTGGTGTGTGGAGAAGGAAAGTATTCCCATTGAGAAGTGATGGAATCAGGGTTACTAGGATAGGGAAGAATGTGTTCATGAAAAATGACATGTCTAGATATAAAGATATCTCTAGAATGCATGTCTAAGAGAGTGAAACCTTTGTAACTAGATTTATAACCAAGGAAAATAGACTTTCTAGCTCTGGGATGCAGTTTAGTTCTATGAACTTGTAAAGATGATGCATAACACAAACAACCAAACACTTTGAAAGAAGAAATATCAAGAAGTTTATTATATAAAACTTGAAAAGGGGATTGGTTTTGAAGAATTGGAGTAGTGATTCTATTGATAAGAAAAACTGCACGAAGTATGGCATAAGACCAATATGAAGATGGAAGTTTGGATTGAAAAAGGAGGGCTCTGCCAACATTAAGAATATGTTGGTGTTTTCTTTCAACTCTGGCATTTTATTGAGCAGTTTCAACACAAGATTTTTGATTTAATATACCAAGAGAAGCATAAAATTCAGAAAGCATGAACTCAGGACCATTGTCAGACCTGATAAATTTTGGGGTGACTTGAAACTGGTTTTCGATCATGGTAATAAAGGATTTGACATGATTAGCAGCTTCTGCTTTAGATTTAAGTAATATGATCCATAGAAATCTACTATGATCATCAACAATAGTTAGAAAATATTTGTGACTGTAACGCCCTATTTCTATTAAAGCGATAAAACACGCGAATAAAGCATAAATTCAAGAAATAGACGCTACGTCATCAACAAAAACAAATTTAGCATGCATATATAAATTCTCAATAGTCGCAACGAATATAAATCATACATCTCCAAAGTATACATTCCATGAGATCAATATACATCATCATATAAAATCTCCAAATCCCGACATATGAGTCAAATCTCAATAACAAATAAATCCAACAAAAACATGAAGACCGACGTCCTAATCAGAGCCTAATCTAAGACTCCAAGAAACAATAACGGAGATTAGCTTCTGCTATCCAAGCACTCACCAAAAGCAAACTACTCCTTCACTCCGTCTACCCATTCATACAAACAGGTAGGCGGTCAAAACCACTAGGGGTAAGCTTCACATCAATCATAATCAACATAAACAGTTTGACATAAATGAATCAAATTAAGTCTCAATTCATTATCAAGAGCAATTAACTTTCATATGCATATACACACAACAATTATAATGTCACGAGTATATATTCATCAAACACACTTACCAACAACAACCATCATTCACATACAACACTTAAGACTCATGTCAATATGATATGCACCTATATACGACACTTACATGCATGTGGTACCATATCACCGACAACTAGATGCCAACCGTACATCTTATGTAAGAGTACACCTCCTCTTACGATTCAACTATGTAAAAGTACACCTCCTTATACATTTCTCATATGACTCAATATGATTTATGATGCATGGACATACCAGTAAAGACCTAATAATGCAAAATCTCCAACATAAATATCCACCAACAACAATGTAAAAGTACACCATCATTTACGTTGATCAACTTCAACAACAATTGCATTGTCAAGTATTTAAGTCCACACAATCAATCAAGTCATAATTGAATTAAGAGTCATCACCACATCATTATCAATCATTTAGCATATATGTAATCACCAACAAAATCACCATCACTTAACATATATGCATTCACCAACAATATCACAATCAAGTAACATATATGTATTCACCAAGAATATCACAATCATTCAACATATATGTATTCACCAACATTGACTTTATCATATAATTCAACAACATCATACTATTTCTCATAATCCAAGTAAATGAGAAAATACAACACCTTATGATAAACATCATATTCACACCTAACAATCATTCACATATCTTCATATAATCATATAAATCTATTCACGAAAGATTTATAAGGTAATCGGCTTTACAAAACCATTTTCGACAAAGTTCGTTTCTCATTTTACAACTTGAAAATAATTGAAACAATTGGACTAAAACCAAGTAAACAAACTCTAGGGCCTCGACTATGTATACACTTAGGTCACATATGAGTGTAGTTGTATATACATGTGCGTTTCACCGGCCGACTACGACAAAATCATCAAAATCATAAAGTTACGATAAGTTCGTATCATTTCTTCTATATTGCAAGACCAAATCATTTTCAAAACAAAACCCAGTTAGGTTCAACAAGACATAGCTTAAATACTTTTAAACCTATTAATTAAACTCCTAGTACTTCTAGTTTTGAGGTTTGGAAACATTCCATAAGATTTGGGTTGACTTAGAAATAGTTATGCGGAATTTTCATAAAATTTCACCAAGACCTCCTTTGAGTGTTTTCATCATAACTCAAAATCTAAAAATCATTTTCAAGTCAAACCAAAGCCAATGGAAAGCTAACAAAATTATATAAAACTTTCATGTTTACACCAAAAGCCAATTCAAAACAGAAAAGGACGAAAAATGTGAATGTTTTCCAGAAAATCGGTGGCCGAATTGCAACACTCGGGGCCCAATTTTTGTCGAACCAAAACTGGAAAAACAGCTCAGAAATCGGTGGCCGATTTTGGCAATTCGGTAGCCGATTTTGGGCTTCAAAACAATTCAAAAATCAGTTTAACAATGCGCTTTTCACTTAAGAATCACTCTTAAATCACTAAACTCAAGCACAACACTCCCAAATCAATTCAAAACATTGTCTAGGGTCATAACACTTGTAATACCCACTTACACCGATTCAAATTATTAAGTTCACACCAAAATCATAATCAACCCATTTTTGTTCAAACTCATTAAAGAACAACAACTTCATCACATAGTCATGAATTCCACCACAAATCAACAACAACATGTCACAATTCATCAATTGAGCATAACTCACAAACTACTCATTTATATACATCATGAACATGCAAATTCTTCATCAACAACTCAATTATCATCAAATTCAACTACTCAAATATATCACTAAAACAAGAGCACGAATTTCAACAATTAAGTTCACAATAATCACTTATTTCAAATAAGCACTTTTGCATAGAATCAGAGAAGAGATTAAACTAAGAGATTGTGAATGAAATCTAACCCCCTTACCTCAATAAGCAATAATCCTAGCAAAAGCTTCAATCAAGCTCCTAGAATCCCTAGCTCTTCTTGGTTCTTCAAGCTTTTCTCTATAACCCTCTTCTCCTCCTCTTGCCTCTTTCTCTCTCTACCTCTTCCAAAACTTATGAAAATGATTGTGTAACCCTATTTTCTTTAATGACTAATGCTTATATAGTTCTTACACAATTGGACTTCAACTCCTCAATGTCTTAATAGGCTCTCAACACTTATAAACTAGCCCCCAAAGTTTCTATCTATTAACAGTTAAAAATAATAATAATAACGATCACTTACCGGTTATAAAATAAATTACTACAACCCACTAGTAACTTAATAAAATAACAATGGCTCTCACCTAAGCATTAAAATAATCTTTATCGTGAAATTACTAAATTACCCTTCTAACACCGAAGCCCACTAATCTCAACCAAAATACACATAGAGGCAATTAATCACACATTAAAACAATTAAAAAATAATCTAGCGAAAATTGGGCTGTACAGTGACCATGAACAAAAGGAATAGACAAAGGACCTCATATGTCAAGATGCAACAATTCAAAATTGGAAGATGCATGAGATAAACTGGAAGTAAAAGGAATATGTTTTTGTTTGGCAAATGTCACATGTTGCTTTATTATCATTAATTATTGAAGAGTTCAAAGATGACATTTTATCCATTCTTTGATGAGATAAATGTCCCAATCTAAAATGCCATAAGGCCTTAACAGGAATAGAATGACTTGAATTACAAGTAACAGTAGAAACAGAAGTACAGGGTACATATATTGTGCTAGAAATGAAATTGATAGAAGCTAAATTTGAACTATGAAACTTGTATAAGCCATCTTGTTCACTAGCCAAACCAATCATCTTCAATGATGTTTTGTCCTGTATAATACATTGTTTAACAGAGAAATGAAAAACACATGATAGAGACTAACACACCTTAGCAACAGACATAAGGTTCAACTTGAAAGTTGGAGAATATAGAACATTGGTAAGATAAAATTGAGGACTAAAAATGATAGTACCCGCTTGATCAATGTCAACAGTAGTGTTATTAGGCAAAGTAACATTAACAGGTTTAATGGGGTAAAGAGATGTAAAATGAGGTAAATAACTACAAATATGCTCATTAGCACCTGAATCAAGAAGCCAATAAGAATGAGAAGGTAAAGAACATGAATTCACATTGTATATACCTGCGGAAGAGGATGAAGCAGTGTATCAAGAAGTGATGTGAAGGGAAACACTTATGTGATTGGTAATGGGGCCAGGAGGAGGAGTGGGAACTGAGGAGAACAAATGTGCTTGTTGAAGCAATGATACGAGTTGATCAATCTTATCCTGAGCCAAACCAATATCACCATAAACATTGCCAATACCACCAGAAACATTGCTTGCATCAGAAGATTCAGCTGAAGAAGCATTAGCTTGTGAATGACCAGTAGGTTGTGATTGAACATGAGGATTAGGTTTGTTTGGAAAACCATGCTTCTGGTAACAAAACTCAATAGTATGATTATATCTATTGCAAAAGGAACAATATCTAGAAGAAGGTTTGTTGAAGGAACCTCTGCCACGCCCTTGAGGTCTTCTAGCATCTGAAGCATTCACAAGAACATAACCTTCTTCAAGAAAAGGAAGAGAAGGAGCCAATACATTGTTGCTCTCTTCTTGAATAATAAAAGAGAAAACTTTGTTCAATGAAGGTAAAGGATCAAGTAATAGAACTTGAGTCTTCACAACCGAAAATTGATCATCCAGGCCAGTTAGAAACTGAATAATCTGATCTTCAATTCTATACTCTTTGTTAACTCTCATTGCAGCACATCTACACTGAATTGGACAAGTGCAATTGGTAAGAGGACGATGAGAATAAAGTTCTTCCCATAATGCTTTCAATTCAGTGAAATATTCCAAAACAGATTTGGAACCTTGCTTGAGATTATTAATGGAGGAACGTAAATTTGCAATTCTAATGCGATCAACCTTTGAAAAACGCTCCTTAAGATCTTGCCAGACATCAAAAGTTGTATCATGAAAAACAAAGGTTTGTGCAATGGAGTCAAAAACTGAAGAATAAGCCAAGATTGCATGAGGTGATTGCACCTCTCCCACGCAGTTCTGTTAAGATCATCATCATCTTGAACAGGGAAGGATCCATTGATGAAAGAAAGCTTGTTCTTCGTACCAAGAGCACGCTGCATGGATCTACTCCACTCAAGATAATTGGAACCACTGAATTTGGGGGAAATTAACACAGAATGAGGACCTTCACTAGGATGAACATAGAACGGAGATTCAGTGACTTGACTAGCTTGTTGATTGCGCACCATGACGAACAAGAAAAATTCAAAGAATTGAAGATAAGGAAGTAACAATTCACGCGAAACGTGAAGAAAAGAAGAATCTCAACAAGAAATTGAGAACAGAAACAAGAAGAATCAAGTGAAACGAGAACGGATCACTAGTGAAATGAAGAAAAACAGAGAAATGAAGAAGCTTGAGCTTCAAGCTTCAATGGCGGAAAACGGATAGGATTGGATCGTAACAAACTCTCTCTCTCAAAGAGAGAAACCGATACCATATTATGAAGTAGAACAAAATGAATAAAAGTAAAATTCTCATTAATCTGATAAGTGTTTACAAGCTTATTTATAGATGATGGAGGGTACACTATAGCTAAGATAGAGTGACTGCATCTAATAATCTCTAATCACTAAGCTAAACTATCTTGCTTGCTCTCCAAGTTATCTTCTTCACACTTGTTGTGTAATATTATGAGTAGGGACTTAGCTTTTGTTAATTGAAGTGACACTATTATTTTACAACCGTCTCCAAGGGGATTTGAACTGATCTTTGAGTTTATAAGATCAGACTCCTACCGTTAAGGTGACACTTCATGCACAACATTAATTTAGCTCAATTAATAGCATAATGGTAAAGAGAACAGTGATACATTTGTAAAAGGTGAAATTTTGAAGGGGGAATATATCATCCATGGTAATAGAATAATGTCCTTTTATTTTGTTTTATTTGTGATCTGATAAACTTTCTTGGTATATACTCCGTATTCCTTAGATTTCTCGGTTCTTTCTCTTCCGGGTACATATTCTTTATTCCTTAGTTATTTATTTTGGAATATGAGACTGGAGAAAGTGACAATGTTAATGTTCCATGGCATAAATGCTTGATTACTTATCACTTAACGTGTGGCATAATTCATGTTTTAGAACACAATAGTCTGTTCATATTCATATGTTTGAAACTTGAAATTTGCTGGTTTAATACTGTACAGGAAAAGCCGTGGCAAGAATTGGAACTACCTGAACCTGCTCTGTGCAATGGAGGTGTGCTGCTAGTGGAACTGCTTGGTAGAGTTAAAAAAAAAGGATCCACGTTTGAAATAGGGTTTGTTTCTCACACATATTCTATCAAGCTATCTCACTAAATGAATGTTGTTTGGACATTATTGACAAATTCCTTTTCATTTGTCCACTCTTAAATTTTGTTTATGCTCTCTGATGAACTTGGGTATTATGGGTTGTCGAAGTTCCACATCGTGTAGTATGGGATGTTTAGTTGAGTATTTAATTGGCTCAATACTTTTTAGTGTGGGTTCTCGATACACCCAAAAAGCAACTCTTACATGGTCGCAAGTCCAAATCAAATTTATTTGGTCACACACACACACAAATGTAAAGAAAAATTATTTAATCACATCATTCAAAGTCATTCTTTTTTAATTTTTCTCCATTTGTGAGTGTGTCCAAATAAAATTAATTTGGGGTTGTGTCCAAGTTAGAATTTCTCTAAGAGAAAACCCCAAATAACCTTAGAGATGAGGTATATAAAGTGTGTGATAGGGAGTTAGGGTTTACTTTTCGGCTTCGAGTTAGTGAGTCTTTGTTTTTCAATCAATAATAGGATTTCTTATTTTCAATTCAAATTCTTATCAATTTTTCATGTGCTTGAATAATTATCAATCTCATGACATCTATGGCCATTCAATAGTTTTGTCAAGTTTGTCAAGGGTTTTGGTAAAAATTCAACATATAATAAAAGATAATAATTAATCAAACTTTCATACTTTTACTTTGATTGATTATGATAATTTATCCTGATGTTATTTTCATGGGATCAAGAACCATAGCTTCACAAAATTGTTATCTATTTTCCATCAATGATAAATTTAATTACTATGGTGCAGTATCTCCCAAGTTCAAATTGAAGGACTACCGACTTCAGCGGCGTTTGATGTTAAAATTAATCATGGATCAGGAAAGTATACCTTGAAATACAACCATATAACTTATAATCTTATAACTTCAGCAACATCAAGAATTTCCTCATGCATATCTTCAGCATCATCAAGAATGCCGTCATTTACCGACACGTTGTTGATTTTGCTATTTGTTAGCTTAGTAGTGATTGTTTTCACTGCAAGCTTTAGATTTTCTGATATGATTATGAAGATGTAATTCTTATTAGCAATGAAGAACTGAGTTTACATGATATTTATATACACTCTATGTACTTTACATGCTATGCAAGTTTACAACCAAAGACTAACTAATGAGATGCTTTGAGGCGTGTGCACTATGGTGTTTCTATATTGGTTTGATAATATCTATTATTTATTATTAACTATTTTTATATTTAATATTTAATAAAATTGATGCCATATGAATTTCCAATTTTGCCCTTAGGAGGGGTAATTTGGTAATTCCATGCTCCATTAACCTTGGAAAGTGCCACCTCATCCAAATTATTATCTTTTTTATTATTTTCTAATTATTTTCTTTTTTATTCTTTTTTATTTATTTTATATTTTTTTTTATTTTACATTTATTTTATAAGAATAAAAATAATCCTAAATTCAGTTGCTTCTATATTGCCGTTGTGGGAGATTAAGGTATCGTTTGACCCGGCTTTTTTCCAATTTCTCTACATTTTTAAGGAGAAGTTAGGCCAAACACAATATCAATTAAGTACTTACTAAAAAAAATACTTTTTTGAATGCCTAAAATTGAATGGAATGAGCTTTAGCCAAAAGTTGTTGAAGGTTACTTTAAAAAACTATTTCTCGATAATTTATTTCACGAGCACCTCTTTTCAACTCACGTTGGGAACCTTTTTTTTTTTTTTAATATTATATTTCAATATGCTTTTTTTCTTCCATTTAAATTTATTTTATTTTATTTTTTTGAACCATTCCATTTAATTTTTTAAGGAGGTTCCATTTAATTTTATTATCTTTTTTTCAAAGGAATTTTATTATCTTATTATCACTTGTATATTTAATTTCAATATCGTTTAATCATCACAACCTCACAAATATTTTTATTCACGCTGTCATTTAATGATACCAGATATTTTTATTGCCTTTCTTCAACCTCACAAATATACACACACATTAACGTTTAGAGTAATATTTTATATTCGTCTGTCTGTTTTATTGTTACGTTAATGCATATATTTTTTTTTAGTGTTGCTTGGTTGAGTGCTACCTCGCCGACTTTTTTTTAACTATTTTTCAATTTTTATATTTTTAAAAACTTTTAAATATTTTCCAATTTTTTTATTTTTAACTATTTTCCAATTTTTTCTCTCAAATTTAGTTGCTTCTACACTGCCGTTGTGGGAGATTAAGATACCGTTTGACTCGAGTTTTTTTTTTCAACTTCTCTACATTTTTAAGGAGAAGTTAGGCCAAATACAATATCATTTAAATACTTACTAAAAAAGGTACTTTTTTAATGCATAAAATTGAATGGAATGAGCTTTGACCGAAAGTAGTTGAATGCTACTTCAAAAAACTACCTCCCGACAATTTATTTCACAAGCATCTCTCTTCAATATGTTTTCGTCTTCCATTTAATTTTTTTTTAACCGTTCCATTTAATTTTTTTAAGGAGGTTCCATTTAATTTTATTACCTTTTTTAAAGGAACTTTATTATCTTTTTATCACTTATATATTTAATTTCAATACCGTTTAATCATCACAACCTCACAAATATTTTTATTCACGCTGTCATTTAATGATACAAAATATTTTTATTTTCTTTCTTCAACCTCGCTAATACACACACACACACATTAGCGTTTAGAGTAATACTTTATGTGTATCTGTTTTTTTGTTACGCTAATGCGTATAATTTTTTTTTAGCGTTGCATAATGCTTATGATTATTTTTATAAAATTTTGATTTTAATTAAAAGTAAAATTGTAGTCCATGACACCACCAATGTAACAAATATAATATCATATAATATGAATTCTTATATTTTTGAAAGACACCAAAAATATGGTATTCTTATAACGAAATTTGTTATAGATTATAATTAAAATAGAAAAAACAAACTATTTTGATATTATTTATGTTATTATTTCAGGCTCCTTAAATTGTTTCTCCTATTCAAATATTTAACAAGTTATTTATATGATGATGCAAATTTGTATTCATGTTACACAAAATAAACGTTATTGAGTAAATATAGTATCCGTAAAAAAAATATCTTTTATTTTTTAACATTTTTAGCCTTCAGAAAATATTTTAAACATTTTTTATTTATTATCTTAATTCATAATAAATTCAAAGTTTTGTCCTCGTGAGCTTAACTCAGTTGATAGGAACAATGCATAAATATATGCCAAGTCCGGGGTTCGAACCCCGAACACCATAAAAAAAAAATCAAGGATTAATGTACAATATTTTGCCAAACAAATTTTAACTTAAATAGAGTTTTAAAACTAAAAAAACAAAGAAACCAAACAACTTTAGCTTCTTTCATAAAGACCTTTATTTTAACTTTGTTTTGAAGTAACTTTTAGACCGTAAAAAACCTTGCCCAAACGGTATCTAAGTTCAACTAGGAACACTGTTACACTTTCTTCTTCATAAGAGGTCATTTTCTTCCTTTTTTCATGGTTCTAAGATCATGCATGGCTTGAGTTGACTGATTTTTATGGCTTGAGGGGTTCATTTTTCGACACTGTTTTAGTTTTTGCTTCATCATAGGTGGTTTTCTTCCTTTTTTCATGATTCTGCATTTTAAGGGTTTTTTTTTTAATTGTTAGTAGATTATGTACCAGAAATTGTTATGTTCCATGACTGTAGAAAAATCTTCCTTTATTATGTGGAGTATAGGTCATGATGATTGAATTTTAGCTCATGGTAAGGTTTTGACACAATTGTTATTTTAGCTTCTGGTACTGTAGTTGAAACAAAATTGATGCATGTGGGTTATTTTAGTTTTTGTGAGTAATCCTAAAGTTGTAACAGTTTTCATATTTGGTTTATTCTTTCCTATATTATTGAGCCGTACGAAAGTTGATTGGTGTAAATTTGTTTTGGTCAAATCATTGAGGTCCAAAAAGTTGATGATACCTAAATTTCTGCATTTAAGATCAGGTTGATTTGATGATACAAAAATTGATCACATAGAAATATGTTAGCTTCTTTCGATATCAGAATGATGTATTATTGTATTTCCATATAGGTTGATTTGGTTTCTTTCTCGGATTTAGGGTGATCGAGTTCATGTAATAACTCGATATAGAGAATTAGAGCATTGGAAGGCTTTGATCGAGGAAAACAAGACTTATACTTTGTATTGTCATGTATTTGATAGTGACATTGCATTTAATCCTTTTAAGGTTGTTTTTGGTTCTGGTACAAAGGTGCAGAAGTATGACAAGTTAACTAACGTTCTTACTCATGAATTTCGCTTTTAGTCATTTAAGGAAATTCAAGATGGAAAATTCAAAACTGACTATTTATATGGTATAGTTATGTGCTTTAATTTATTTTTGTGTTTTCTCCGATTATAATGTTCTTATAGATGTAATTTTTTTTTAAGAAATCATTGGGTTTCTTCATGAGATTGTCAAGATAACACCAATTGGGACTGGAAAGAAACCGTGCACGAACATTGTGTTTAAAGATAAAAGGTATTATTTAATAAATTGTCAGCATCAGATGATAGGATTTTCTATAAGTTTGATAATGACCTGAAAGATGTATTTCCTTATGCAGTGGGAATATGGTTGATGTAACACTATAGAAAAAATACTTCGTAACTTTATCATTTACCATCAATTTGCCTTGAGTTCTTTGCTTCCATTTTTGTAGTCAATGGCAACCTAAATATATGTAACAATTGGTCAGGTTTGAGGCTGCTCATCAACCTACATCATCTGGTTGTTAAAAAGTTTAAAACTTAGTAAGTTTACATTATGATTTCACAATACATTGTTAGAGTAACTTATTATTTCACAATCTGATTTGATTGTTTTTTGACCATGTTTCTTGAATTGTTGTCGTGACCTTAACACTTCTCAAGCTCAGAGTCAAAGCTTCAGTCAGAACTTATGTCAGAGTTCTACTTCTTCTCAAAGTACTTCGTACACCGATTTTTCCAATCTGTCTCAAGTTAGGCCAATTGCTGAATTTATAAACTTAGTCAAAGTCTCCTTTTTTTATGCACAAGCATGCTTTGAGTTTTTTTACGCACAAATTAAAAATACATATTACATTATTCTTTATTTCTTGTCCATAATTTGTGTTAGGATACATACTTCATCACTGTTTGGAAAACAACTAAATTCAATCCTAACCAGTTTGGATGGTATGATGAGAGTTGCACCAAATGTTCGAAGACATCAATGTCAAATGGTGCTAGCTATAAATGCACATGCGGCAGTGATGCTTAATTTCCATTTGTTTCAACAATGTTAATTGGCCAACGAGGTATATATCATCCACATGCATGCATTTATCTAGACTTTATAGGAAGATAATAGGAAGATAAATTAGAAGTCAGGGTACATTTTCTTTAACTTAAAATCAGTTATGCTACCTTCATTTTATAAATTATATGTAACTATATTTGCATACATCTTATCCATGTTAATATGCATTAGACTAATATTACAGTTATTTCCTTGTTAATATAATATTTCCAAACAAGGTGTCAAGAACAATTCTGAAAGAAAAACGCAAAACAATCACTCTCATTGATGACCAGACACAAAGAAAGTATAAGTGTCGCCTCATTACCGCCGAAAGAGCAAACTATAAAAAATACTTGGGTGGGCAGTGGTTCAATTTATATAGAAGACGTGTGATGGAAGAAGGTGGTAAGCTCATCTTTGATCTCGAAAAGTCACCGAAGAACTTGCACGTTCGAGTTGTTCCAAATAGATCTTTGCTACTAAACTATTTGAACTTCTACTATTTTGACGTATCGCTTTGGACAGTAATCGTAAACTATCTTGACTTTGGGATGCCATTTGTTCTTTTCATTTTGTCTGATGTAAATATTGACAAAAATCCCTTTTTGGTTGGTCTATGACACTTGCAGTCTCTTTTATAAATCTAACTATTATGTAACGTTAATCTGCACATTGTTGGTTCCATCATTGGTTCCAATTAGTATCATGTTAATTATAATGTTGTTTTCCTAATATCTTGAACAAAATAGAACATGCTCTTTTTCTACAGCAAATTTTTATAATGCTTTGGTAAATGTTTTAGAAATGTACATATAACCGAGATTTGTGCAATATGCTTGCTTGATTTTCACATTTATGAACGACAACAATTTCTTAGAAAAATGCAGTTATTTCCCTTAATTTGCTCATTTCTCCTTTATAACAAAGTTTTTTAAAAATACAGTAAAAGTAATTTTGTTTAGAATATCCGAGTTTGTGCAAATATTCATTAATTTGCTCATTTTTCCTTTGGAACAATTTTTTTACAAGATACGTTATTCAACCCGTGTGAAGCACGGGTTTGTAACTAGTTGATAACTAAAATGATAATAAGAGGATGATTATGTTATTGTCAAAGACACCATATGAAAATGGAATTAGATATTGGAAAAGAAAGTGTCTGTGTGTATGGAACTAGAATTCCATATCTAGTAGCTGGTAGATCCTGTTCCTTTTGCTTCTAAATCTAACCTATGTTTTTCTTTCACTTAATCTTTGCTCTCATAGCTTTTTTTTTCTTCTTACTGATTAATATTTTTCTGGTTTGCCTTTTTCTGGTAGATGCTGTTTATTTTTTTTCTTCTTAATGTATAAAAAAAACAGAGAACCATTTTAAACATATTTAATTTCAAACCTGACTCTCAATGAGGGCTATAAGAGGTAAATAATCAAACAAGTTGGTAAATAATTTCCCTACATTGGCATTTCCATCTTTCTCAAGCATTCGTCGCAAAAGCCATACCATAAAGCAGGTGAAGGATATGGTTGAAATGGTAAAGAAAAAAATAAACAACTTTCAAAATAAAACTCCTTTTATGTTTCCTATGTGAGACACTATACAATAGGCAAATTGATCAACCTAACATATTTTCTATAATAAACAAATCACACTTTGTATTGAATAATCACTAATAAATCTTCAAAGCTTTTATGAGCACCTAAATACTAACCAACAAAATAGATCAATATCCCCAAGGACAATAATAGTAGACATATTTATCATGAGGCCACAAATCAATTGTACCACAAATCAAATTATCATCATTCTTAGCAACTCTAGCACAAAAAAAATTAATTGTTGCAAACTTCTTATATAATAACTTTTTACTACACAATGGAGTGCCTAAGGAAGAACCCGACCTGAAGGTTGAGGAGGAGGATGAAATCAAGGAGCCTGAAGGGCAGGGGATCCCAAGCACAAGTTTGACAAATCCATCAGGCTCGAAACGCTAAACACGCCCTGAATTGGAGGCAACCTTCTTCGTCAAGCTAATGACTCAAAAGAAGCGCTGAATAGAAGGCAACCTATTGACTGTTGGGACTCAGACGTTAAACAAGCGTTGAATGGGAGGCAACCCATTACTTTTATTTTCTACATTTTTCTTTTTTGCTAAGCTGAGATGATATGACCAATCAATTTCTTTTCTTTTTTTGTCGCTTATCTTTCAAGTATTATCTAATAAAATTTTATTCCAATCATTTCAAGTTCCAATCATTTCAACAAATACACATGTGTACCTTCTAAGAACTAATTCAGTCCAATCATTTCAAGTTCCAATGTAGCCAAAAGATTCTTTGAGAATTCGATTTAACTAATCATATTTTTCTGTAATTTCATTTCATTAGATCTGGTCTACTCATTTTCAACAAAGATCTTTCAGATCTGATCTACTAATTTTCAACAAATATCTTTCATGTACCTTCTCTGCTTGAAACAATGGATCAGGGGGCAACACGACGCAGCATCATTGCATCTCATATAGATCCAATGCTACAAATATTGTTGAGGTTCTATTTAATTTCATTACCATCTCTTATTGACTTTAGTAAATTTATTCTTTTACTATTAAATCGAGTGTGATTTATTTGATTAATTATATATCACAAGATCAATGTCATAATGGTAACATAGTTAAATATTATCTTGTGAATCATATGTTTATGACAGTGGAAGTTCTTATGATACTCTTCCTGGTTTGCAAATCAATATACAAAGTATTTGAATGCATCTGATGAAAAATACGAGATTGTGCAAAAACAGAAGAAAAAATTGGCGGGTTGTACCCGTTACCCTCTTGAGGTTGTGCTTTTGGTAACACTCAGGTAAATACACCCATGGTTGATCAAAACAAAATTGATTTGATGAAGGGTTCCTAAGAAAGATTTGTTGAGTTTAATCTCACGTGTGGTGAGAAAGGAAAAGGTTATTATCTTCCATCACAACCTTCCACCAGTGAGATTTTTAATACCGTATTTGAGAAACATTTTTAGTGGAAAAATGGTAAAGAGATTATGAAACTAACTGGTGAACAAGACTTGTTTGAAAGAATGAATGTGATAGACAAAATCGAATATCGTCTAGATTTTCAAAGATACTTCTTGCTTCAATCGATGCTTTGTGTTGATATTAGTTGTTTGGATGAGTTGTGGTAGTTTGATTGTGTTCAATGTCTTCTAAACTATAAAGTATGTACATCTAAAATTATTAACATCTGTTATTGTAATTACTGTTATTTTCTTGATTAATCATGTAAATAAATCTAGATATATGAATAAATCGTAAGAGATTTATTTTTAGTTTTTAAATATATAAATATACGAGTGATATAATATAAGTTTATTATTCAATTATATATCTTTATTTTATGTGTCAATCTTAGTCCCTTTTTTATTATTTGTATTGTAATAGTACTCTTTTCTAAAGAGAAATGATATTTGAACAACTATTTTGTGATAATTTTTGGACAACTTTGTCTCATTCTCACATATGTTCTTATTGTCTCTATGGTTTTTGACCAATAAGAAGAGAAAAAAGAATATTGTCAAAAAAGTTGTCACCAAATAGTTGTACAGACATCATTACACTTTTTAAATTGTCTTTTCCGATAAAACTATTGTACAAACATGCCAATTTTTATAATTTTATTTGTAAAATGATGTGCCCAAAGTTATAATCAATATGAACTCTGCTCGGTTCTCATGTAGACGCTATAGTCAGTCACCGTTATACAAGGACAATTGCGCACCATTCTAAAGACATTCATTATTCAACAGTTTCACCAAGTCTTCTAGAGAGTTCTTTAGGGATTCTATCCTATAATATAGTTGCACTCTCAATGGAAAATTACCTTACCGTGAACTAGCCCAGCACCAATGTACTGACACACCTTTTATACAGTTACCTTTGATTGAATTCATTCAACCCACTATGCACCATATCAAAAATAAAAGTTTATTGTTAAATAACATTTTTGATTTTAGTCAAATATAACTTTTTTTATATATACCCTTCTTTTAATTAAATACAGTCAAAATATAACACCCTAATTTCATTAAATGCAGTCAAAATATAAATTAAAATAAAATCCAATAAACAAAGCTGAATCTATCTAAATGTTTTCAACTGCTAACATTTTCATTAGTCGTTGCCGCTTCTTTTCCATTTTCAATAAATACCCTTGTGTACCTTCTAAGACCTAATTCAGTCTAGTCCTTCCAAGTTCCAAGATAGCCAAAAGATTCTTTAAGAATTCCATTTAACTAATCATATTTTTCTAAAATTTCATTTCATTAGATCTGATCTACTCATTTTCAACAAAGATCATTCTGATCTGATCTACTAATTTTCAACAAATATTGTTCATGTACCTTCTCTGCTTGAAACAATGGATCAGAAGGCCACCTCGACGCAGCATCATTGCATCTTATATAGATCCAATGCTTCAAATACTATTGAGGTTCAACTTAATTTCATTAACATTACTTATTGACTTTAGTAAATTAATTCTTTTACTAATAAATCGAGTGTGATTTCTTTGATTAATTATACATCACAAGATCAATGTTATAATGTTAACATAGTTAAATATTATCTTGTGAATCATATGTTTATGACAGTGGAAGTTCTTCTGATACTCTTCCTGGTTTGCAAATCTATACAAAGTATGCAATTGCATCCGATGAGAAACACAAGATTGTGCAAAAATAGAAGAAAAAAAATGGCGGGCTGTACCCGTTACCCTCTTAAGGTTGAGCTTTTGGTAACACTCGGGTCAATACACCCATGGTTGATCAAAACAGCAGAAACATGCGCATCTGTGTTTTTCTCCGAAGAAGAGTTGAATAGACTATAACAAAGCAAATTTGATTTGAGGAAAGGTTCCTAAGAAAGATTTGTTTAGTTTAATCTCACATGTGGTGAGAAAGCAAAAGGTTCTTATCTTCCGACACAATCTTGCACCAATGAGGTTTTTAATACAGTTATTTGAGGAACATTTTTAGTGCAAAAATGGTAAATAGATTATGCAACTAACTCGTGAACAAGCCTTGTTCGAAAGAATGAATGTGATAGATAAATTTGAAGATCGTCGTGGTAGTTCAAAAATTCTTCTTGCTTCAATGAATGGTTCTGTTGATCTACGTTGTTTGGATGTGTTATGGTAGTTTGATTTTGTTCAATGTATTCTAAACTATAAAGTATGTGCATTTAAAATTATAAACATTTGTTATTGTAATTACTGTGATTTTCTTGATTAATCGTGTAACTAAGTCTCGATATATGAATAGATCGTAAGACATTTATTTTTAATTTTTAAATATATAAATATACAAACTATATAATATGAGTTTATTATTTAATTATATATTTTTATTTTGTGTCAATCTTAGTCCCTTTTTTATTATTTGTTTTGTAGTACTCTTTTCTAAAGAGAAATGATATTTGTACAAATATTTTGTGATAATTTTTGGACAACTCTGTCTCATACTCACATATGTTCTTAGTGTCACTATGACTTTTGACCAATAAAAAGAGAAAAAAGAATATTGTCACAAAGTTTGTTACCAAATAGTTGTACAGACATCATTACACTTTTTAAATTGTCTTTTCCGATAAAACTATTGTACAAAGATGCCAATTTTTATAATTTTATTTTTAAAACGATGTGCGCAGAGTTATAATCAATATGATCTCTGCTCGGTTCTCATGTAGACAGCTATAGTCAGTCACCGTTATACAAGGACAATTGTGCATCATTCTAAAGACATATTCATTATTCACCATTTTCACCAACTCTTCGAGACAGTTCTTTAGGGATTCTATCATATAATATAGTTGTACTCTTAATGGAAAATTACCTTACCGTTAACTAGCCCAACACCAGTGTACTGACACACCTTTTATACAGTTACCTTTGATTGAATTCATTCAACCCAGTATGCACTATAGTCAAAAATAAAAGTTTATTGTTAAATAACATTTTTGATTTAAGTCAAATATAACTTTTTTTTATATACCCTTCTTTGAATTAAATACAGTCAAAATGTAACATTCTAATTTCAATAAATGCAGTCAAAATATAAATTAAAATAAAATCCAATAAACAAAGCTGAATCTATCGAGATGTTTCCAACTGTCGGTGTTATTTATATAAACTTACTGTAGTCACTCACTCACGAGTCGCTCTATACTCCTATATATACTATTTTTCCTCACAAAGGGTTACCAATTGCTAACATTTTCATTAGTCGTTGCTGCTTCGTTTTCCATTTATAATAAATACCCTTGTGTACCTTTTAAGACCTAATTTAGTCCAATGCTTTCAAGTTCCAATCTAGCCAAAAGATTCTTTAAGAATTCAATTTAACTAATCATATTTTTCTGTAATTTCATTTCATTAGATCTGATCTACTCATTTTCAACAAAGATCTTTCAGATCTGATCTACTAATTGTAATATCCCACTCGTAAGTATTGGATTTTATCAGTTGAGAGCGTATCAGAGAATGAACGTCTATGAAAGATTGAGGTAACGGAGAATGTAATTATGCGGTGACAATTAAGCACGTGTTCAATTACCGGTATCAAGTTAAACACGTTTAAGACAAGGGGTATTTTGGTAATTGCACCAAGGGAGTATATAAGTGGTTTTAGGTCCAAATATTCAATATTATATGCAAGACTTTTTCTCTTTAAGCTTACAAAGAACAAGAATTCTCTCCTTCCTCTCTCTAAATGCCGCCCATCCTTCCTTCTTTAATCCATCAAGCTCCAAATGCATGCAATGGTGAATCAAGCAAGAATTAGTGTGAGTTAACAAGCAACGAAAACAACTAGAATGGTATGGCATTGGAACTTTGGAACATGGTGAGCAAGAGATTCAAGGGTTAGCGTTTGAGTTGGGAATCAAGATTTCAAGAGTGTTGTGCTGAAGTATGCTATGGTGAGTTCTCTAGATAGAACCCTTTTCCCATGGATGGTTGAGTTTCATGAGATATTATGATGAACACTAGTTTAAACATGCTCCCTTTAGTACCCCTTTGATGTACCAATTGTTGCTTGAAACATGATTATATTGCCATGCATCTCATTTTCCTTAATGTCTATGCATTCTGAATGGTTATGGTACACTAGATTGATTAGGATTGAGGTGAAATGACAAAAATTACATTTTCTGCACTTCTGGTACGAAGAAACTCGCTATTAGCGAAATTATTTCGCTAATAGCGAAATTTCCTAGAAGCATTTCATTAATAGCCAAATTTTGGCTATTAGCCAAATTTCCAGATAGCCATCACATAGCCATTTTCCTATCAGCAAAATTCTGGCGAAAATGGCACACCAAGTTTCACTTTTAGCTGGCTTTGGGGCCTTGTATGCCAGGGGAACGGGATACGCTCCGCAAGGTAGGCCCGCACATCACTGGCGGAGTCCGATGTACCCTAGCTAGGTTTTCATTGGTCAAGTAAGGGATTGTACTCGAGGATACTCAACCCGATACACTCTGTAAAATGAACCAAGATAACTATGTTTGTTCAACACTAACCTCTAACTTAATATGAATCAATCATGCATTAAGATTATGATAAGTTATGTTATGACAATAATATGTACAAGCTTATGCAATAGAACAAGACTATAAAGAACATTGTCGACGATCGTAGTACCTCCCCGATCGTCCAGTCTAGGATCATGTCATGAATAGCTTATGATTAGGTCTTGATACGTTTATCGTATCTTGACGCAGCGGTCTTAGGTTCCATTGACCGCCATGACATGTAGAATGCAAGACTTATAGCCTATGACACGAAGAACCTATGACGGATCTACTATGCACGACCGTCTAGGTAAGCATGATCCACACATGTATAATCAACTGACAGGTTGTATTGTAGACATGTGGTGACCCTAGGTTTTCCCCGAGGTTACCTATAGCCTAGGATTAGGTATAACTCACTGAGACATTATGTCTCAACCCAATCCTTATTTGTTTTAGATCAGCAGGTTGGTTTACAAGGATGTGGCAAGCTTGTGGTCGAATGGATATTCAGCAAGGACTCGTTCGTACCCGCTTCAGGATGTCTTATGGATTTCAAGAGTGTTTTATTAGGTTCTTGGATAGATAGTGTGGTATTATTCTATGTACGAATGTGTATTGTTGTGTATATAATTCATTCGAAGCTTTTATGTTGTAAATTTTAATGTATCGAGTACTAAAGATAATGCACATACTAAACTTTCTAGATACGTTTAGTGTGGGCGTTACACTAATTTTCAACAAATATCGTCATGTACTTTCTCTGCTTGAAACAATGGATCAGGGGGCAACTCGACGCAGCATCATTGCATCTCAAATGGATCCAATGCTACAAATATTGTTGAGGTTCAATTTAATTTCAAAAACATCACTTATTGACTTTAGTAAGTTCATTCTTTTACTGATAAATCGAGTGTGATTTCTTTGATTAATTATATATCACAAGACCAATGTTATAATGGTAACATAGTTAAATATTATCTTGTGAATCATATGTTTATGACGGTGGAAGTTCTTCTGATACTCTTCCTGGTTTGCAAATTTATACAAAGTATGCAAAAGCATCCGATGAGAAACACGAGATTGTGCAAATACAAAAGAAAATAATGGCGGGGTGTACCCGTTACCCTCTTGAGGTTGAGCTTTTGAAAACACTCGGGTCAATACACCCATGGTTGATCAAAACAGCAGAAACATGCGCACCTGTGTTTTTCTCCGAAGAAGAGTTGAATAGACTAGAACTAAGCATATTTGATTTGAGGAATGGTTCCTAAGAAAGATTTGTTTAGTTTAATCTCACATGAGGTGACAAAGGAAAAGGTTCTTATCTTCCGTCACAATCTTGCACCAATGAGGTTTTTAATACAGTTATCTGAGAAACATTTTCAGTGCAAAAATGGTAAATAGGTTCACAAATCATGTTTTAAATTAAGGGACAAGTTTACCTTCCCATTTATAAAACTTGTAAGCATATAGGCCAAAATCTCGTATTCGCGACAAAGGTTAGTCCAGTACTTTCATTTTACCGAAAACGACACCAAATAGGTTCACATCATGTTTTAAATCAAGTGACTCGTTCAACCTTCCCATTTATCAAACTTTCTAACCTTATAGGCTAAAATCTCGTTTTCGCGACAAGGTTCATTCCAATACTTTCATTTTACCAAATACAACACTAAATAGGTTCACAAATCATGTTTTGAATTAAGGGACAAGTTTACCTTCCCATT